>Ga0075433_10000138_pt1 | contig 38025 bp, 28 predicted proteins | sample RhiMethybrSRZTD2_FD_75299 | JGI IMG/M metagenome (GOLD analysis project Ga0075433, IMG submission 75299) | Populus rhizosphere microbial communities from Tennessee, USA - Rhizosphere MetaG P. TD hybrid SRZTD2 | ecosystem: Host-associated > Plants > Roots > Rhizosphere > Soil | place: USA... | reverse complement strand
AACAACGAAACCAGATGGTCCAATCCGTGGGGATCCACGAACGGCTCGTCCCCCTGGATGTTCACGATGACGTCGTCTTCCAGCCCCCGGGCGACCTCGGCGACCCGGTCGAGCCCCGAGGGAAGCTCCGCGTCCGTCATGACCGCCTGCCCGCCCGCCGCGCGGACCACGTCCGCGATCCGCGGGCTGTCGGTCGCGACGAGGAGCGCGCGTAGGGAAGTCGATTTTCGCACCTGCTCCAGCACGCGGGCGATGAGAGGCGCGCCGGCGAGGTCCTGCAAGGGCTTTTCGGGGAGACGGGTCGACTGGAGCCGGGCGGGGATGATCCCCACGGCCGTCACGGGCTGAAGCTTCGGGGCTTCACGCCCCGCTGGAGGGGAGGCGGAACGGTGCACGAGTCATGCTAGCAAGCGCCGCGCCGAACGGTCAAGGGGTGACGAAACGGGCCACGACTCCATGACTTACAGGCGCCACGAGGCCGAATTCTCGTGGCGCCTGCCTGGATCGAGAATAGCTAAGAGCGCAGCGGGCCCCTCAAGGATTGAGCGGGTAGTCGCACTTGTGGTTGACGTGTCGGCTAAAGATATTGTTGTCCAGGGTATTGACGTTCCCGTCGCTGTTGAAATCCCTCCACCAGTTCTTCGGATCCGCGGAGTCCGGCTGGTTGATATGGGCCGAGAACGAGTTGCTGTCGATGGAATTGACCCACTCGCCTTGATTGAGCATGGTCGTGAGCCCCTGCTCGAAATCCATGCTCTTGATCTGGAGGACGTACGGAGCGCTCGCCGGGTCTGACGTCATCTTACCCTGCAACTCCACTCCGAGCACGTACACCGGAATCTTGGAATCGTAATGTCCCCACTTCCGGTTGGGGTCGCGAAGCTCGACGCCCGGGTTCGAAGGGGAAGCGCCGCGAAATGTCAGGTAGGCGATCCCGGTGGCGTCGTCGCCAGCGTCCGCGTCGATCTTCCTTACGTCAGGGCATGAAAAGGCCGGGTTGTACTGGCTGTTCGCGATGATCGAGTCCGCATAGGGACCGGAGAATCCCTGGGCGGTAGTTCCTCCGTTGAATCGAAGGTTCATGTCGCTTGCGGCAATGCCAGTGATCGGGTTTCCGGCGGAATCCTTGACGATGAATTTGATCCTGGCGCTTGTATTGCTCAGATCATTGTTCGGGCACATGTAGAACCTCGAGATCGCCCCCGCGCCCTCGATGGGCGAAGTGACGCTCGACCTCTGCGGCACGTAGAAGGACTGGTTGGGATCGGGCAAGATGAGTGAGAAGACATACGCATGATCCGCCGCGCTAAATGGTGTGTTCTCCGCCCCGACGATCAGGTCGGCATGCCCATCATTGTTCACATCTCCCCCCGACACCGAGCCCCCGAAGTGACCTTCGACGACATTTCCCGTCATGGTCAGATCCACCACGTTATCCATGCCGGAAGCGCCGCCAAAGTACACGTAGGCTTGACCCGCGTTGCTACCGCCGACATCATTCCGGTTCGCACCCACGATGACATCCGTGATCCCGTCCGCGTTCACATCTCCCGCCGAGGATACGGACCAGCCGAGCCAATCGCCAACCGCGGCTCCCGTGAGCGTCACATCCGCCGAATTATCGGGCGTGGGACTGCCGTAGTAGACATAGGCTCGGCCCGCATTCAACCCGCCACCGTCATTAAAGGGCGCACCCACGATCAAATCGCCCTTTCCGTCTCCGTTCACATCAGCCGAGGACACAGACCAGCCGAAATCATCCCCGGTGGCTTGGCCGCTGAGCGTCAGGTCCGGGCTCGGCATGGTGTTCGGCGTGCCACTCCCGTAGAACACGTACGCGTGATCGGTGCCGTACGCTCCCGCGATCACGTCCCCGTATGTGTCCCCGTTGAAATCACCCGCGCCGGATACCGACCAAAAGTTGTCGTTGCTCAGAGTCATGTGTGGGACCGTGTTCGGCGGGTTGCCCCCGAAATAAACGTAGGCCTTTGTCTGGTTGTACGTGCCGAAAACGATGTCGCTCTTGCCATCGCGGTTCACATCTCCGGCGGAATTCAGCGACGTACCGATTCCTTCGCTAGCGGCTCCCACGATCGTCCAATCCGGCGTGCTGTCCAGGATATTGGGACCTCCAAAGTACACGTAGACCTTGCCCTCACTAGTCTGTTGGCCAAGGCTGTATCCGACCGCGCCCACGGCGAAGTCGGGATATCCATCACCGTTCACATCCCCCACCCCGGCTACCGAGTAGCCGAACGCCTCGCTCGTCTGTGTGCCGGTCAGCGTCATGTCCGGACCCGCGTTCGGCGGGTTCCCCCCAAAATACACATACGCCGCGCCGTCGTCCGGGTAGATCGCATCGTGGAGAGGGGCCCCGACCAGCACGTCCCCGAACCCATCCCCATTCACGTCACCGATCGCGGCGACCGAGTACCCGAAGCGACTGGTCGACTGGGTCTCGTTCAGGGTCAGCAGCGTGGTCGTGCTGAGAGCCGCCGCGGCCGAGGGTAAGAGGAAGAGCGAAAGAAGGGAGGGGAACGAGATCAGCTTGCGGTGGCGAGTCGACATGGAGTGCATGGGAGGAGGCGCCCCTTTCGCAGAAAGCTGCGTGACCACGGATGCTGCGGCGAAGGGCGTTAAGCTAACCAGGGAGGATGGCATTCCGGGAGACACAAAAACGGCCCACGAGGCAATGGACCGGTCCAACGGCGACTAGACCATTGGGTCTATCCCGCGTCTTCGTCCAGGAGGGCAACGTCCCCCGGCGCACGATGACGCGCGTGCGACGCCGCTTCCCCTCTTCGGTGCACCGCCAGCTTCTTCAGAATCCGGTGGACGTGATTCTTGACGGTAGCCGCCTCGATCCCGAGCCGAACGGCGATCTGCTTGTTGGTGAGACCCTGTTCGACGAGGCGTAGAACGGAATGCTCCCTCGGGCTCAGACGGTCCGTCCCCACCGTCACCGGGCGTCTGCCTGCGAGCTCCTTGAGCCGCCGGACCATGATCGCCGTGACGCTCGGGGGACATTGAAGCTCGCGGCGCAGGGCTTTCCCGATCATCTCCTCGAGATCGTCCAACGAGGCGGAGCGAGGAACGAACGCGGTCAGGCCCGCCTCGAAGTATTCCAGGATCTCCGAGTCGCCCGCGTTTCCGTCGATCACAATGAGCGCGGCGGCTGGAAGGAGCCCGGCGATGTGCTGCACCATGGTCCCAGGACGATCGGTGGTCGAGATGCCTACCAGATCGAGGAGCACGGCATCAGGACGCAACGAGGCGAGCCGGGCGAGATCGGCAGGCTCATACGATCCGACATTGACGAGGTTGAAGTTCCTTCGCCCGGTCAGAACCAGCTCGAGACACTCCCGGAAGTGGCGGGTCGCGCCAAGAATCGCGACCGTGGCCTTGGCCCGGGGCTCGGAATGTTTCCGTCGGGAGGCGCGAGATTGCATGATCGTTCCCTCACGGTTTATTGGGAGCGCCAGGCACACGACTGCCGCGAGGGTCCGACCGGAATAAGGCGGAACAGCGTCTCTGCGCCGGTGGGCGAACACCGGGACGGAGCAGAGGATCTATAGTTGTTCGGTTGGTCCTATCGAGTCAACTCAATTCCGGCTTCGGGTCAGCGAGTCGCCGGCTCGAGCTCCAGATCGGCGATGCCCTTCTTCACGTCGTCGGCCGACTTGGCGAGCGCCGCCTTCTCGTCGGCCGTCAGATCCAGCTCCACGATCTTCTCCAGCCCGCGCGAGCCCAGGATGGCCGGCACGCCGAGATAGAGATCGCGGAATCCATATTCGCCTTCGAGGTGAGCACACACCGGGAGGAGGCGCTTCTTGTCCTTCAAGATGGCTTCCGCCATCTGCACGGCCGAGGATGCGGGCGCGTAGAACGCGCTGCCCGTCTGGAGGAGCTTCACGATCTCGGCGCCCCCGTCGCGCGTGCGCTGCACGATCTCGGCGAGCCGCTCCTTGCCCACGAACTTCGAAACCGGAACTCCGCTCACCGTGGCATTGCTCAAGAGCGGCACCATCGTGTCGCCGTGTCCGCCGAGCACCATCGCCTGGATGTCCTCGACCGAGACGCCGATCTCCATCGAGAGGAACGCGCGGAAGCGCGCGGAGTCGAGCACCCCCGCCATCCCGATGACCCGCTCGCGCGGAAAGCCCGTGACGCGGTACATGAGGTAGGTCATCACGTCGAGGGGGTTCGTGACCGTGATCACGAAGGCCTTCGGCGCGTGGGTCTTGATCGCCTGGGCGATGCCGCGGACGATGTCCGCGTTCGCCTTGAGGAGATCGGTGCGCGACATCCCCGGTTTCCGGGGCAGGCCGGCGGTCACGATGATGAGCTCGCTCCCCGCCACGGCTTTCATGTCGCCGCTTCCCTCCACCATGGAGTCGTAGCCGCGGACGGGCCCCGCTTCCAGCAGGTCCAGCGCCTTCCCCTTCGCCACCCCCTCGACGATGTCGATGAGCGTGACGTCCCCCATCTCGGCCTCGGCGAGGTAGAGCGCCGCCGAAGCTCCCACGTTCCCCGCGCCGACGACGCTGATCTTGGCCACGGGCGTCCTACGCCCCCGCCCGCGACGGCTGCGGCTTGGGATCGATCGAAACCTGCATGCCGCGCTTCCCGCGGCGCGCGAACACGACCACGCCATCCTTCAACGCGAACAGCGTGTCGTCCTTGCCGCGTCCCACGTGGAGGCCCGGGGCCACCGCGGTGCCCCGCTGGCGGACCAGGATGTTCCCCGCGCGGACCCACTGTCCGCCGAACCGCTTCACGCCGAGCCGCTGCGATGCCGAGTCGCGGCCGTTCTTCGAGCTGGATACGCCTTTCTTATGCGCCATGCTTTCCTCGCTTCTCTCCCTGGGGCAGGTCGATTCCCACGATCTTGACCCGCGTCAAGGTGTCCCGGTATCCGATCTTCCGACGATACTTCTTGCGACGCTTGTACGTGCCGATGGTGATCTTCTCGCCCTTCTCCTGTCCCAGGATTTGCAGTGTCACCACGGCGCCCTCGATGAGCGGCTTCCCCACCTCGACGCCGTCTCCATCCGAGACCAGGAGGACCCGGTCGATCTTCACTTCCGCGCCGGGATCCTTGCCCAGGTTCGGCAGGATGTGCTCCTCGCCCTTCGCGACCCGGAGCTGAACGCCCTGCGTCTGGATCACGGCGAACCGCGGGACTTCCGGCTTAGCTTTCTCCTTCGGCGCCGGTTCCGCCTTCGCCTTGGACTTCGTGCCGGCCTTGCCCTTGGCGGCCTTCGCCTTGGGCTCCGCTTTCGGCTCTTCCTTCTCTTTGGACTTCGCTTTGGCCATGACAGACCTTTCCGCCCCGGACATCCCGGGGCCCGCGACTACTTCTCGAACTGCTTGGTGATCTCCTCGAACGTGCGTCCCCGGAAGAGACGGATCTCGTCCCGCCGGAGCGACGGATCGTCGCGGATCTCGATCCGGAACCGATACGCGCGCTCCAGGTCCTCCAGGAGATCCGAGTTCTGCTCCACCAGGTGCACCGCCAGATCCGGATGCACCCGGAGCAACAGCAGCTTTTCCTTCGCGCGAAGCCCCACGCGCCGCAGCATCCGCTCGATCCGAAGCGTCGCGGAGGCGAGGGAGAGCACCTTACCCGTCCCCCCGCACTCGGGACAATCCTGACTGAAGAACGTGCTGAGACTCGGCCGCTGCCGCTGCCGCGTCATTTCCACGAGCCCGAGGTCGCTCACCGCGAAGGCCTTGGTCCGCGAGCGGTCCCGCTTCAGGCGGGTCCGGAGCGTATCCAGCACCGCCTTCTTGTTCGCCTCGATCTCCATGTCGATGAAATCGAGGACGATGATCCCGCCCATGTCCCGGAGCCGGAGCTGCCGCGCGATCTCCTCGGCCGCCTCGAGGTTCGTCTTGAGAATCGTGTCTTCCTGGTTCTTCTTCCCGGTGAACCGCCCCGTGTTCACGTCGATCGCGACCATCGCCTCGGTCTGATCGATCGTGATGTAGCCCCCGCGCTTGAGCCACACCTTCCGCTCCATCGCCTTCTCCAGCTCGCCTTCGATCCCAAAATGATCGAAGATCGGCTCCTGGCCGCGGTAGAGCTTGATGCGGGAGCTCAGCTCCGGAACGTACGTTTTCAGGTACTCGAGGATCTCCCGGTACTCCTCCTTGGAGTCGATGACCAGCTGGGACACGTCCTCCGTGAAGATGTCCCGGATCAATCCCGTCGTCAGCTCCATCTCGCGATGGAGGATCGCCGGCGCCTTCGCGCGCTGCGATTGCTTGTCGATCTTGGTCCAGAGCTGCTCCAGATACTTGATGTCGCTCTGGAATTCCTTCTTCCCGCGCTCGGACCCGACCGTTCGCACGATGAGGCCGGAGCCCCGGGGCCGGATGTCCTTGATCAGCCCCTTCAGCCGGGCGCGCTCCGCGCGGTCCTCGATCTTCCGGGACACGCCGATGTGGTCGTGCCCCGGCATCAGGACCAGGTACCGGCCGGGGAGCGAGATCTGCGTCGTGACCCGAGGGCCCTTGGTGCCGATGGGCTCCTTCGTGATCTGGACCAGGATCTCCTGGCCCTTCTGCAGCGCTTCCTCGATCCGTGGCGTCGGCTCGTCCCGTCGCCAGCGGCCGCGTCCCCCGCCACCGCCTCCGCCTCCACCGTCTTCCTTCCCGTCCTCCGATTCCTCGTCCTCGAACATCTCGTCCAGGTCGGTTTCGGAAGGGTGGAGATCCGACGCGTGCAGGAAGGCGGTCTTCTCGAGCCCCAGATCCACGAAGGCGGCCTGCATGCCCGGAAGCACCGCGTTCACGCGGCCCTTGTAGATGTCGCCCACGCGGCGCCGGGCCTCGGGGCGTTCCACCATCACCTCGACGAGCTCTTTTTCCTCGAGGATCGCGATTCGTGTCTCATGTAGACCGGCGTTGATTACGATTTCTCGGCGCATTCACCTCCGGAAGCAGGATCCGCCGCGTCCCCGACGGCCGAATCAACGGGCACGGGCCGCCAGAACGACGATTCCTCGAGTGCATCCAATGGGTTGAGGACCGCACCGCCGCGCTCGATCCAAAGCGATTCGCGATGGACGAGCAGCAGGCGAGGGTCGAATTCGAAGGACGGCAAGAAGCTTCGAAGCAAGAGGTCGGGCTTCAGGTATCCGGGCGCGTGGAGGCGGCTCTGAATCAGGACCGTGCCGGCCGGGTCCATCGAGATGGCGTGCACGGACGGCCGCGCGTTCACGGTCTTCCCCTTCTGGCCGTGAGCCTGCTTGGTCACCATCCATTCCGAGGCGTCGCGGAAGGCCGCGATGTTCCGCTCCAGCTCCTGACGCACGCGGTGCACGTTCTCCCCACGCGAGAGCCTGTCCATCAAGTAGTTCGTGAGCCGGACCTCGAAGTCCGCGAGCGAGATCGCCGCCATCAGGGAATCGGTCGTCCGCGTGAAGGTGCGGCCGCCGGTGATCCGGATTCCCTCCGGCAGCACTTCGTTCATGGCCTCGATCACGGGCCAGGCGCAGGGCTGCGCCAGCTCCAGATCGAAATACTCGGCGCGACTGGTCGCCCCCAGCGAGAGGGGCGGGCCGTACGCGATCTTGGCGTGGCGGTTGAATCCCTGCGAGAAAGCCATGGGGATCTTGGCCACGCGGAGGGCGCGGTCGAAGATCCGGACCAGGTCGAGGTGCGAGGTGAAGCGCGCCTGCCCGCGCTTCTCGTAGGCGACGCGGAAGCGCGCGCCTTGGAGTGAGCCGCGGTTCGCGGTCGGCCACGTCTTCCGCCGGCGGCCGTACGCGGCGCCGTCACCGTTACCGTTATCGTGACCATTGGTCTTGGGCTCGAGCGGCGCTTCCCGAAGCTCCGCCACCCGCGTCTCGATCATCTGCGTCGTGACGTCGTCCGGAACCTTGAAGTCGAGGCTCTCCGGCGTCTGCCCCTGGCCCGGCGCGAGCTGGAGCGACACGCGCCGCCCGTCCCGCGCCTTCGGGGTGAAGCAGGGCGCGCCGCAGCGGTAGCAGGCGTGGTCGCGGCAATCCGGAGTCAGGGCCGCGGCGTACGCCTTCGCCCGCTCGGCGAGCAGGAACTTCTTCACCACCGGGGTGCGGATGTGATCCCAGGGCAGCGCTTCGTCCAGGTCGCGCGGCCGGAGGTAGATCGAAGGATCCATCCCCACCGCCTCGAACGCCCTCAACCAGAGCGGGAAGTCGAAGCACTCCGACCAGCCGTCGAAGCGCGCGCCCATCCGCCACGCCGCCTCCAGCGCGTCGGCGGTGCGAACGTCGCCGCGCGAGAAGACTCCCTCGAGGAACGCCGTATCCGGATCGCGCCACTTGAGACGCACGTTCCCCATGCCCCGGAAGCCCCGGCGCAGACGCTCGATCTTGCGGTTCAGGGTTTCCATGGAATCCTGCAGCTCCCACTGGAACGGCGTGTGCGGCTTGGGGACGTGCGGCGAGATGCCCACGTTGAAGTGCATCCGCTTGTTTCCGCCCTTGGCCCACTGCTGGCACTTTCCGATGATCTCGGCGATGCCGTCCACGTCGGCCTCGGTCTCGGTCGGGAGCCCGATCATGAAGTAGAACTTGATGCCGCCCCAGCCCTGGTCGCGGGCCAGCTTGACCGAGTACTCGAGCTCCGCTTCGTCGATCCCCTTGTTGATGACGTCGCGCATGCGCTGCGTCCCCGCCTCGGGCGCGAACGTGATGGAGCCCCGGCGACCCTGCTGGATCTTGTCGGCCACCGACGGGGCGAGCGTGCCCACGCGCGTGGATGGGAGCGAGACGTTCACGCCGAGCTCGTTCGTGAACCGGTCGAGCTCGTGGAGCACGACCGGGAGCTGCTTGTAGTCGGTGGTCGAGAGCGAGAGGAGCGAAACCTCGTCCCACCCCGCGTGCACGATCCCGCACTGGACTTCCTTCACCACCTGGTCGGCGCGCTTCTCGCGGAGCGGGCGATTCATGTAGCCCGCCAGGCAGAACCGGCAGCCGCGCGTGCAACCGCGCATGACCTCGACGCCCAGGCGGTCGTGGGTGATCTCCGTCGGCGAGATGAGCGGCTTCTCCGGGTAGTACTCCGGATCGAGCGAGGGGACGTACCGGTACCGCGGCTTTTGGGACGGCGAATCCGCCTTCGGCACGCGCGCCACGAAGCCGAACGGGTTCAGGACCTCGTCGAAGTGCGCGGGCACGTAGACGCCCTCGAGGGCGCCGAGCCGGCGCAGGACTTCGGCGCGCTTGAGCCCCTGCTCGCGCCGCTCCAGCATGAGATCGCACATCTCCTGGATGACTTCCTCGCCGTCGCCGATCACGAACGCGTCGATGAAGGGCGCCAGGGGCTCCGGGTTCACCGTGCAGAGCCCACCCGCCACGAGGATCGGATGATGGTCGCGCCGCTCCGAGGAGCGGAGCGGAATCTGGGCGAGATCGATCATGGTGAGCACGTTCGTGTAGGAGAGCTCGTACTGGAGCGAGAAGCCGATGAGGTCGAATTCCCCCGCCGGCGTGCGCGACTCCAGCGAGTAGAGAGGAATGCCCTCCGCGCGCATGAGCTGCTCCATGTCACCCCAGGGCGTGAAGCAAAGCTCCGCCATCGCGTCCGGACGCTTGTTCAGGACGTGGTAGAGGATCTTGATCCCGAGATAGGACATCCCGATCTCGTAGAGATCCGGGAAGCAGAGGAGTGCTTTAACCTTGACCGAGTCCGGATTCTTGCGGGCCGCGTGGAGGAAGCTGCCCGTGTACCGGCTCGGCTTGGTCACGATCGGCAGATAGGCCTCATCCAGGATACGCAGTTTGTCCATCCCGCCCTCCTACTCGGATCCTTCAACGTAATTCGCTGCACTTCTTGGGATTATCACGGTTTCGCGAGAGCCGCGGCCGACTCCTGCCAAGCTGGAGAATGTATCATACTTAAAGCGGCCCCGCCAACGCCGCTTTGGGACCTCGGGTCAGGGGGCCGGGCTTCCCCCATGAGCCGCGGCCAGGGACAGAACCCACGTTGCTCCAGCGGCTTCCAGCATCGCGGCGGCCTCGAGCAGGGTGCTTCCGGTCGTGGCCACGTCGTCCACCAGGAGGATCGGCCGTCCCGCCACGGCTGTGCTCCGCTCTACCCGGAACACGTCCTGAACGTTCCCTCGGCGGCGCTCCGGGTCGAGCCTCGCCTGGGGTTCGTGGTCGCGCGTCCGCGCGAGGGCATCGACGACGGGAATGCCCCACCGCTCCGACGCTTCGCGGGCCAGGAGCGCCGCCTGGTCGAAGCCGCGCCGCGCGCGGCGCGCCGGATGGAGCGGAATCGGGACCAGGGCGTACTCCCTCCCGATCCCTTGCGTCAGACCGGGGGGAAGCGGGAAGAGCGAGGCGATCCACGCGGCGAGCGCCGTGGCGCCCTCGTACTTGAACGCGTGGATGATCCGGTCGAGCGGCGCTTCGAACGAGGGGCCCGCGAGGAGGATCCGGGCCGCTCCGTGCTTCGGACAGACCCGCTCCACGCTCGAGGTGGGGGCGTCGCCGTGAAGGCACCGCAGGCAGAGCGCGATTCCGGTGCGGTCGATTCGCTCGTCGCAGGCGCGGCACACGGCGCCGTACCGCGGGGGCGCTCCGCCGCACCCGGGGCAGCGGCGATCGAGCAGCATGTCGCCGAGATCGATGAAGCCCGCCCTCACCCATCGCCTCACGGTCCCCACGTCCACCCCCGTCCCCTCCTTCACCCTGCGATCAGCGCTTCGCGCATCACCTCGATCGGAGCCTCCCGCCCGGTCCAGAACCGAAACGACTCGGCGCCCTGATGGACGAGGAGCTCGCCCCCGTCGCGATAGCGGAATCCATGCTCCTCCGCCAGCCCGCGCGCGATCTCGGATCGAGGCCCGTAGTTCAGGTCGAACAGGATCGCCCCGCGCTCGCACCCCCGCCACCACCGCAGCTCGTCTTCGGATACGTTCTCCGTCGAGAGTGCTCGAACGACCACATCCCAACGCTTGGGTTCCTCCGTGGAGCTCATGGCGGCTGAGGAGGCGGACCGAAACGGGGCATCCCATGCCATTCTCGCCAGCTGGTCCGCGTGCTCTTTGCGGCGGTTCACGATGTGAATGGACTGGGGCGACTCAGCGATGAGCCCCATGACAATGGTTCTCGCCGCTCCCCCCGCGCCCAGGATGAGGATCCGCTTCCCGTCCCATGCGACACCCGACTCCTCGACCCACTTCATGAAGCCGATGCCGTCCGTCGCGTGCCCCGCCCACCCGTTCGATTCCCATCGGAGCGTATTGATCGCCCGGGACCGCCTGGCCTCTTCGCTGATCTCCGACCATCCTCGATCCGAATCCTGAGCCAAGGCGAAGGCGCTCTCCTTGTGGGGGGTCGTGAGGTTGAGCCCCCGTACGCCCGCGCCGTGCAGTGCGTGGAGGACTCCACCCAGAGCTTGGGCCGGAACCCGAAGCGGCACATAGACGGCGTCGATGCCCAGCGCCGCGAACGCCGCGTTCTGGATCCGGGGGGAGAGGCTGTGATCGACGGGGTCGCCCAGGACGGCGTAGACCTGGGTCGTTCCGTCCACGCGCGTCATGGGGCGAGGCTCAGACGGTCGGGTCGTGGCGCGCCGGTGTCGCTTCCGCGCGCTCCAGCTCCGGGGACGCCTCGCTCGGGCGACTCTCGGCCACCGCCGACTCCGCGCTCGGCCGATGCTTCAGCCTCTGGATCATGAAGATCGAGGCCAGAACCAGGAACACGCTGAAGACCTGGTTCACGTTGAAGGCCAGGGGCCCGATCCTTCCCAGATAGCTCGTCGCGTCGTAGTAGCGCGTGAAGTCGATCAGGAAGCGAAGCGACGCGTCGAACGCGATGTAGCTCCAGAAGAGCCACCCATCGAAATGGCTCTTCCGGTCGAGGGCGAGAAGCACGAAGAAGAGCCCGATGCCCGCCGCCGCGAGATAGAGCTGCGACGGGTGCAATGGCTGGCTCGGGAAGACGAAGTTGGAGTAGGAGCCCGGCGGAAACTTGATCGCCCAGGGTACCTTTGCCGGAAGCCCGAAGCAGCACCCGTTCAGGAAGCACCCGATCCGGCCGATCCCGATCCCCAGCGCCATGCTCGGCGCCGCGGCGTCGCCCACGCGCCACACGGGGAGCTTCGCGCGCCGGACGTAGACGATGCCTCCCGCGATCGCGAGGAAGTAGCCCCCGTAGAGCATCAGGCCGCCTTCCCAGATCCGGAACACGCCTCCGAGATCGTGGGCGTAGTCGCTCCAGTGCGTGAGGACATAGAGGCCGCGGCCTCCCATGATCGCGAGCACCAGGAGGACCAGGGAGAGGGTGCTCAGCTTCTCTTCGGGAAGACCCCGTTCGACCCCCCGACGCAGGAACAGCTGGATCCCGACGAGGAACGCGATCGCGAGCAGGAGGCCGTAGCTGTGAAGCGCCAGGCCGTGGAACTGGAACAGCGTTGGGTACAAGGAATCTCCGTCAGTATTCCCGCCAGCGCATGGCGACGTTCTGGATGAGGCCGACTTGAAGAAAGCTCGCCACGAGCGAGGATCCGCCGTAGCTCAGAAGCGGCAGGGGAAGGCCGGTGACGGGCGCGAGCCCGACGGTCATCCATATGTTGACGAGGACATGGTACAAAAAAATCGAGGTCATTCCAATCGCCAGGAGACTGCCGAAGCGATTCCTCGCCCGGTTGGCCACCTTGATCCCGCGCAGGATCAGGAGGAGGTAGAGCGCGGCCACGACGGCGGCCCCCAGGAACCCCGTCTCCTCCCCCACGACCGAGTAGATGAAGTCCGTGTGCTGCTCGGGCAGGAACGCCAGCGCCTTCTGGGTGCCGTGGAGGTATCCCTTTCCGAACAGCTGTCCCGACCCGATCGCAATCTTGGACTGGATGATCTGGTAGCCGGCGCCGTAGGCGTCCGCGCCGGGATCGAGGAAGGTCGTGATGCGCTGCTTCTGGTAGGGCTGGAGATGATTCCAGATCTGCGGTGTCGCGATGCCCACGATCAGGTTCACGCCGACGACCAGGAGGAGCGGCAGGAGGCGGATCCGCGAGCGATAGAGGATGAACGCGAGGAGCGCCAGGAAGCAGAGCCACGCGGGCGTGTAGAAGGAGAACGCCACGTTCGCGATCGGGGTGACCATGAAGAAGAGATAGAGGACCGGGAGCCCCGCCCAGTAGAGCATCGTGAAGAGCATCGCGACGAACGCGATCGACGTCCCCAGGTCGGGCTGCTTCAGCACCAGGAGACAGGGCACGGCGGCCGTGAGCACCGGACCGACGAGATTCTTGATCTGGGTCCAGTCCTTCTTCCGGTCCGCGAGCTGGCTCGCGAGGAGGATGACCGTGGCCACCTTGGCCAGCTCCGAGGGCTGGATCTTGATCGGGCCCCACCCCAGCCAGCGCTGCGCGCCCAGCCCCACGTGTCCGATGAAGAGCGTGAGCACCAGGAGGCCCAGCCCGACCCCGTAGAGCAGGTACGACGTCTTCCCCTCGTAGATCCGGTAGGGAATGGCCGCGATGAGCGCTCCCGCGAGGATGGCCAGGAAGAGGTAGGCGATCTGCTTGAGATAGAGACCGTGCTCCGTCGATGCAGAGGGCATCGACGTGGCGCTGAAGACGAAGGCGATCCCGATCAGGGTGAGGAGGAGCGTCGCGAGGAGCAGCGGCCGGTCGATATCGGGCGAGAATCGCGCGGTGAGCACGTCAGCGCCTCGTCACGACGGCCGGAGGAGTCGCGGCGGCCGCGCTCTCGGGCGGCGCGGGATGGAAGAAGCCCTCGAGCACCTTTCGTCCGATCGGCGCGGCCGCGGTGCTCCCGTGGCCCGCATTCTCGACCAGGACCGCGACGGCGATCCGCGGCGCCTCGGCGGGCGCGAAGCAGATGAAGAGCGCGTGATCCTTCCCGTGGGGGTTCTGGGCGGTGCCGGTCTTTCCCGCGACGGTGATCGAGTCCAGGCGGGCCTGCCCTCCGGTCCCGTGAGGCTCGGACACCACTCCCTCCATGGCGGAACGGACCGTGGCGAGGCTGCGCGCGGATACGGGCACGACGAACTTCATCGAGTCGGCCGGAGGCTCCGACACCAGGGCATCCCCCGGGCCGATGCTCCGGATCAGGTGCGGGCGCCACAGCGTGCCCCCGTTCGCGACGAACGCCGCGAGCTGGGCGAGCTTCACCGGCGTGAGGTTTGCCTCTCCCTGTCCGATCGCGAGATTCAGGACCAGTCCCCTGCTCCAGCGGCCCTTCCCGAAACGCCGGTCGTACCAGGCCTGATCGGGAAAGAGCCCCTTCCTCTCTTGCGGCAGATCGATCCCGGTCCGGTCGGAGAGACGGAGCTTCGCCATGAAGTCGGCGAGCCGGTCCAGACCCAGCCGCACGCCCAGCTGATAGAAATACACGTCGCACGAGCGCACGATCGCGTCGTGCAGGGCGAGGCTCCCGTGCCCCTCGTGCTCCCAGCACCCGAACCGACGGGTCCCGAACTGGAACTCGCCCGTGCACGGCTGGGCGAAGTAGGTTCCCGCCGTGATCGCGCCCGACTCGAGGCCCGCGAGCGCCGTGAAGGGTTTCAGGGTGGATCCGGGCGGGTACGCCGCCTGGATCGCGCGGTTGAAGAGCGGATAGTTCCCGCCGCTGCTCAGCTCGTCCCAGCGCTCCTGGGTGATGCCCGTGGAGAACTCGTTCGGGTCGAAGTTCGGCTTGGAGCAGAGCGCCAGCACTTCCCCGTTCCGAGGATCGATCGCGACGACCGCGCCGCGCGCGCCGGGCTCGAAGGCGTTCTCCGCGGCGCGCTGCACGTCGAGGTCGATCGTGAGCGTGAGATTGGTGCCGCGCACGGGGAGGACAGGATGCTTCTCCGCGAGGAAATCCCCCTTGCGGCCGAGGGCATTCACCTCCACGAAGCGCTTCCCGTCCTGCCCGCGCAGGAGCTTCTCGTACCCGCGCTCGATCCCCATGCGTCCGATGAGGTCGCCGCTCAGGTAGTCGCCGTAGGCCGGATCCGCCAGCTCCTTGTCCGAGATCTCGCCGACGTACCCGAGGAGATGAGAGCCCATGAGGCCGAGGGGGTACCGGCGCAGCGGCTCCGACTCGACCTGGACGCCGGGCAGCTGGTCCCGGTGCTCCGAGACGAACGCCACGGACCGGATGTCCACGTTTCGCTTGAGGCGGACCGGAAGGAAGGAGATCTTCCGCTCCTTCTGGATTTTTTCCCGGAGCAGCTTCGGATCCACGTCCAGGATCGGCCCCAGCTTCTGAAGCGTGGCCTCCAGCAGGCCCGGGCTCCGGACGTAGGCCTTGTCGAAGGGATCCAGGGTCACCGTAAAGGAGGGAACGCAGTCCGCGAGCAGACGGCCCTTGCGATCCAGGATCTCGCCTCGCGGCGCCGTGAGCACCTCGACCCGGATCCGGTTCTCCTCGGAGAGCTCCCGGTACTTGGCGCCCTCGAGCACTTGCAGGACGAACAATCGCAGGAGCACGAGGGAGAAGATCCCGACCACCCCGATCGAAAGCGTCCGCTCGCGACGCTGCCATCCTCCCAGGGCGATGGGATCGGCGCGCATGGCCTCAGACCTCGTCGGTCAGGAGGAGCGTCTTGGAGAACCGCTCCACCGTGGCGAGGAGCAGCAGGACGAGCACGGTCGTGTAGAGGGCCGAGGGGATCGCCACGAACACGAACTGCCGGACGAGGGCGCTCAGCTCCCCGGCCGTGTAGACGCCGAAATAGATCACGTCGTGCACCAGCATCGCGAGGAGGAAGAAGAAGAAGCGCACGCCCACGTTGGACCGATGAACGCGGAAGCCTGCCTTGGCCACCATGAAGGCGACCACCGTCTTGGCGAATGCGTTCAGCCCCAGAGGGCCCGGGGCGTCCAGGTCTTGGAGGAGGCCCACCGTGAACCCCGCCGTCACACCGGGGATCGGGCCGCGCATCCACGCGAAATAGACCACGAACGCGACCAGGAGGTCCGGCTTCACCCCCGCGATGGCGATCCGCTGGGCCATCGTGCTTTGCAAGATGAGCACCACGAAGAGCACCACCGCGTCCCGGAGGTTCTTCATTGCGCCACTCCCGACTGGGCGCTGTCTCCCGAGGCGCGCGCCTGGGACGCGCGCTCCGGCGGCTCCGCGCGCTCGGCCTTCTTCTCAGGTCCCCCCGGCGCGGGCGCGCGCTGCGGCGCGGCCGCGGCCGGATTCCCGTATGCGGCGCTGTCCGGCGCCGTCGCTTCGAGGCTCGGCATCCGGGGCCCGCGCCCCGAGCCGGCGGGCATGTAGACCAGCACCTCCTCGAGGCTCCGGAAATCCACGGCGGGCTTCACCGAGACTTCCTTCATGAGGCCGTTCTCCGCGATCCCCACCTGGACCACGGTCCCCACGCGGACGCCCTCGGGGAAGATGCCGCCGAGGCCCGACGTCAGGACCCAGTCCCCCTGCTTCACGTCCTCCTGCGAGGAGACGTAGAGGAGGCTCAGGACCGGGCGCTCGCCGAATTCCCACTGGAGCACTCCGTCCACGCGGGACCGCCCGACGCGCACCGCGACCGCGCAGTCCCGATGGAGGAGCGTCAGCACGCGCGCCTCGTGCGCCGTGGCCCGCTCCACGCGGCCCACCAGCCCCTCCGGGGTGATCACGGCGCGGTTGGGCAGGACCCCGTCCTTCTCCCCCTTGTCGATCGTCAGGCTGCCGCCGAGCCGGTCCAGGCTCCGCGCGGTCACGCGCGCGGCGGTGAGGTCGGAAGGATTCTCCTGGGAGAGGGAGAGCAGACGGCGGAGCCGCGCGTTCTCCACGCGATCGGTCCGCATCTCGTCGGCCTCGATCTGGATCTGGGCGAGGCGCTTCTTGAGCTTCTGGTTCTCCCAGTAGACGCCCACGCCGGCATCGACCCAGCCCACGACGACGTTCGCCGGGGCCAGCACGGTATGCTGGATGAACCACACGGCGCGCTCCTGCTGAGCCCGCCCGAGAGACATCAGGGTGAGGGAGAGAACGCAGGCTACGGTGAAGGCCGCCCAGTCACCGCGGCGGGCGAAGAGGAGCCGGAACATCGGGCCTCAAGCCCGGCGCTCAGTCTCGGACGACCGACATGAGCACCTTTTCGTAGAGGGTAGGATCGTCGAGGATCTTTCCGGTCCCGAGGACGACGCAGGTGAGCGGATCCTCGGCGACGGTAATGGGCAAATTGGTGGCCTCGCGAAGCAGCATGTCGATCCCGCGCAGGAGCGACCCGCCTCCGGTCATCACGATGCCGCGGTCCACGATGTCCGAGGCGAGCTCGGGCGGCGTCTTCTCGAGCGATTGCATGAGGGCGTCCACGATCTGCTGGAGCGGCTCGCTCAAGGCTTCCCGCACCTCGACCGAGGAGATCTTCATCGTCTTCGGGATCCCCGCGACCAGATCGCGCCCCTTGATCTCCATCTCCTCTTCCTGCTCGAGGCGGAACGCGGAGCCGATCTTGATCTTGATCGCTTCCGCGGTCTGCTCTCCGATGAGCAGGTTATAGGCCTTCTTCACGTACTGGACGATGGCCTCGTCCATCTCGTCGCCGCCCACCCGGATCGACTGCTGATTCACGATCGAGTTCAGGGCCATGACGGCGATCTCGGTCGTGCCGCCGCCGATGTCGATGATCATGTTTCCGGAAGGCTTCCCCACCGGCAAGCCGACGCCGATCGCGGCCGCGATGGGCTCGGGAACCAGGAGCACCTCGCGGGCGCCCGCGTGCTGGGCGGAATCCTGCACGGCGCGTTTCTCCACTTCGGTGATGCCCGAGGGAACGCAGATGATGATCCGCGGGCGCACCCAGGTCCGGCGTCGCAGCGCCTTCTGGATGAATTCGCGGAGGAGATCCTCGGTCTTCTCGAAGTCGGCGATCACACCGTCCTTGAGCGGGCGGACCGCCACGATCTCGTCGGGCGTGCGTCCCAGCATGCTCTTGGCTTCTTTTCCGACCGCGATGACCTTGCCCGTGGTCCGGTCGACGGCGACGACCGAGGGCTCGTTCAGGACGATGCCTTTACCGCGGAGATAGACGAGCGTGTTGGCGGTGCCGAGATCGATCGCGACGTCGTTGGAGAAGACGCCCATCAGCTGGTCGAGAAACATCCGTGCCTCCCGAATCTCGTGGCTCGACATGGTGGGCTTACTCCCTCCCTCACCCTGGCGGGCGAAGGTGTTCATGGCATGAAGTGTGCGGACCGTAACAGACGCCGCGACAGGGGGCAAGGCCATTCTCCCCCCCGAAGCCACGTTGACAGGCCCGGATACGAGTGCTAGCGTGCCCGACAGAGATCCGTCAGGCATCGCGCCACATGGGAGGGTATCGACCATGATGCGAGCCATCTTGAGGGTTCTCGTGCTTTCCGCAATCCTGGCCCTGACCGCCGCGCCGGCCCATGCGGCGGGCCCCTCGACCGGAGGAATCTCCGGCCGGATGGACCCCAGTCCCCAAAACTCCAAATCCATCGACGAATTTCAGGGCCTGGGCGTGGACCGGCAGCTCGCGGTCTTTGCAGGCACCGTGCTGGACATCGGCGACCGCCCCATCGAGAACGTCATCGTGGACCTCTTCATCGACGGTGAGCTGGCGGGCACCACGACCACCGAGGGCAGCGGGACGTACGAGATCAAGGTTCCCTACGACACGCACAGCGACACGACCGTGCTCCTCTGGTACGTCCCCACGAGCCGGTCGCTCCTGCCGAAGGAGCTCGTGATCCGAGAGTCCAAGGCGAGCCAGGAGAACGGCCTGATCTCGCGATGCGTCCCGAGGGCCACGCTCGTGCCGGGGCATCAATTCCGGGTCTACATCTTCGACGCCTCCAATCGAAACAAGGACCTGGCTGAGCTGAACTGCTTGCCGTAGACCCATTGAGCTGTGTCTTCTGCGAGATCGTGGCGGGGCGGATTCCCGCGTTGACCGTCTGGGAGGATCGGAATCATCTCCTGATGCTCGATATCCGCCCGATCGCACCCGGTCACCTTCTCTTACTGCCCAGGAAGCACTCCGAGGATCTCTGGCTTCTCCCCGAAAAGGAATACGCGCGTCTTCTCGGCACCGCGCGAAAGCTCGCGCCCGCGCTGCGGCGCGCGACGAAGGCGAAGCGGATCGGTCTGGTGGTGGAAGGCTTCGGAGTGGCACACGTCCACGTGCACCTCGTGCCCGTGAACCATGCGGGTGAGCTGAACCCGACTCTGGCGAAGGCGGCGACACCGGCGAGCCTCAAAGCCCTGCAGCGCCGCCTCGCCCCTCGATTCAGGCGGCTGGCGTAGCCACGCTCGGACCCGGGGCCACCCCGCGCTGCCGCGCGAGCTGCTCTTCGACCAGGCGAAGCCTCTCGCGCGCGAGCCGCTCCTGCTCGGGGGCGATCGACCGGCGCAGGAGCTCCTGGCAGACGAACTGGGCCCGACCCGGATTGTTCAGCACCCTCCGCTCGATATCGATGCACTTGAGGAGGGCCGTCACCGAGCCAGACGCGTCCGGGTAATGCCGGCCGTAGGACTCGTACGCGCGGCTCGCGTCGCTGGGACGACCGCGCTGCTCGAAGGAGCGCGCGATCCGGAGCAAATGGGGCCCTGGGATCGAGACATTGCCCAGGAGCCGCTTCATCTCGTCGAAGGCATCGCAGGCCCCGTCCAGATCCCTGGTCCGGAGGCGGCAGGCGATGGTGTCGAGAAAGCGCCGGTGGGACGCCACGCTCTGGTGGGTCACGCGGTGGATCCGGGCCATGCGGATCATGACTTCGGCGTCCTGGGGCCGCTTGGCCAGGTAGCCTTCGTACTCGCCGAGGGCCGCGAACCACTCCCCACGCTCCGCATAGCGATCCCCCTGGATCAGCCGGCGCTCCAGCCTTCCATCTCCGGACAGCCCCATCAGGAACCCCAGCGCCACCCCGCAGGCGAGACCCGCGAGATGCGAGACGTAGGCGGTCCCTTCGACCGGCTGGGCCAGCTGATAGACGGCCTGCAGCACGAACCAGAGGGCGATGGCCACGACGGCCGGGAGGGCGATCTTGTTCACCCTCGAGATCCCCTGGAAGTAGAGCAGGGTCACCGCGGTGAATTTCAGCCGCACGAAGTAGAGCCGGACGAGGAAGAGCCCCATGACCCCGGCGACCGCGCCCGAGGCGCCGAGAATGGGCATCGCCGCCAGCTCGGGCGTGTAAGCCAGCATCCACGCGGCCTGAGCCAGATTCGCGAGGCCGGCGAAGCAGAGGTAGGCGGCGAGGTATCGGACCGTCCCCAGGCGGGACTCGATGGGCGGCCCGAAGATTCCCAGATAGATGAGATTGCTCAGGAGATGAAGCCAGCCGATGTGGAGGAACGAAGAGGTGATCGAGGTGAGGAGCGAGGGGGAGCCCGGCTGAAGCGTGAATCGATAGAAATCGGGCTCCGACCCCGGCGTCAGGAAATAGAGGAACGCGCTCAGGTTGAGACCCGCCAGCGCGACGGTCCCCCACGGGGTCCCTCGCACCCGGGCTTCGGTTCCGACGGGAATGTAGAAGAGATAGTACATACTTGTATTCGGACCCCTCTCTCTCTACACTACCGCGGGCCCAAAAATGAAGCACTTTCGTCACTTAGCGCATTTCAACCAGGGAATTCGCCGATGTCGACCGTGAGCTCCGCCTCGTCCGGAATGGACATGGGCTCCGAGATCCAGAAGGAGCTCGATCCTCTCGAAAACGCCAGGCTCCAGTTCGAAGAGGCTTCCCAGCGGCTGAAGCTCGATCCGAGCTTCGTCCAGATCATCAAGGAGCCGCGCCGGGCGACCATCGTGAAGCTCCCGGTCCAGATGGACGACGGGAGCTTCCGCGTCTTCACCGGATACCGGGTCCAGCACTCCATCATCCGTGGCCCGGCCAAGGGCGGCATCCGGTACCACCCGGACGTGACGCTGGAAGAGGTCATGGCGCTCGCGGCCTGGATGACCTGGAAATGCGCGGTGGTGGGCATTCCCTTCGGCGGCGGCAAGGGCGGAATCGCCTGTGATCCCTCGAAGATGTCGAAGGCGGAGCTGGAGAAGCTGACGCGGCGGTACACCGCGGACATGATCGACGTGATCGGACCGGAGTCGGACGTGCCCGCGCCGGACGTGAACACCAACGAGCAGACGATGGCGTGGATCATGGACACCTATTCCATGCACGCGCGCCACACGGTGACCTCCGTGGTCACGGGGAAGCCGCTCGAGCTGGGCGGATCCGCCGGACGGCGCGAGGCCACGGGACGCGGCGTGCTCTTCGTGGTCCGCGAGGCCGCGAAGAGGATGGGGATGAGTCTCGAGGGCGCCAAGGTGGTGGTGCAGGGCTTCGGCAACGTGGGCTCCGTCGCGGCCGATCTGCTCTCCAAGGATGGCGCCTCGATCGTGGGCGTGAGCGACGTGAAGGGCGGCGTCCAGAACCCGAAGGGGTTCGACATGCCGGCGCTTCTGTCGCACCTCGCGGAAAAGAAGACCGTCGCGGGATTCCCGGGCGGAACCCCGGTCGAGGGGAAGAAGATCCTCGAGGTCCCCTGCGACATCCTGATCCCCGCCGCGCTGGAGAACCAGATCACCCACATGAACGCCTCGCGCATCTCGGCCCGCATCATCGCCGAGGGGGCGAACGGCCCCACGACCCATCAGGCGGACAAGATCCTGAACAAAGCGGGCGTCATGGTGATCCCCGACATCCTGGCGAACTCCGGGGGCGTGACGGTCTCCTACTTCGAATGGGTCCAGGATCGCCAGGGCTACTTCTGGCGCGAGCAGGAGGTGAACGACCGCCTGGAGCACATCATGGTCACGGCGTTCAACGACGTGGCCCGGATGGCCGAGGAGCACAAGGTCTCGCTTCGGGTCGCCGCGTTCATGCTCGCCATCAAGCGCGTGGTGGACGCGATCCAGCTCCGCGGCGTCTACGCCTAGGCGACCAGCCCCTCCTCGAACACCAGCCTCCCCCGACGCGAGTCCAGCGTCGCGCGGGCGCCCAGAGGCAGCGGCAGATTGCGCCGCCCGTGTCCCGCTCGGATCCCGCCCAGGGCCGGAACCCCCAGACCGCCGATGTGGTCCCGCAGCACCTCCCGGAGGCGCAGCTCCCGATGCTTCGGCTTCGGGATGCAGTTGACGAAGCTCCCCAGGGCGACGCCGCGCACCCCGCGCCAGGACCCCGCGAGCGCGATGTGGGTCAGCATGGCGTCGATCTTGTACGGGGGCTCGTTCACTTCCTCGAAGAAGAGGATGGAGCCGCGGAGGGAGGGCAAGAATGGCGTACAGGCGGCATGGTGGACCAGGGCGAGGTTTCCGCCGATCACCCTCCCCGATACCGGCGCGCGGCCCTTCCCGATCCGGAGGGGGGCGGCGATCTCACGTATGGCCGATCCGGGAAGCGGGGTGGAGAGCCAGCTCAGCCATCGGACGATCTCGCCGCGGCGCCCGAACCCCAGGCCGTGGAGGTTCGGACCATGAAGCGTCCGCACGCCCGACCGCGCCTGGAAGCCCAGGTGAAGGAAGGTGGCGTCGGAGTATCCCGCGAAGATCTTCGGATCGCGGCGCATGGCGCGCCAGTCGACCTGCTTCGCGATCCTCATCGCGCCGTAGCCGCCCCGCGCCATGAGGACGCAGCGGATGTCGGGATCCCGCAGCATGCGGTTCAGATCGTCCGCGCGAGCCTCGTCCGTTCCCGCCAGATGGCCACGGCGATCGTAGAGGTGCCGCGCGAGCCGGACCCGATATCCGGCCTCCTCGAGCACCCGCATGCCGGCGACCACGTACTTCCGGAGCACCGGGCCCGAGGGAGCGACGACGCCGATACGGTCCCCGGGACGGAGCCGCGGCGGCGCGATCACCGCGGAATCATCCGCGGTCCGTATTGAGGCAGCGCGGGGGCGCGCGTGAATCGGCTCAGGACCGTCACGATCTCTTCCTCCGCCGCGTGCGCCGCCGAGACGCTGCTGCGATTCCCGTTGCTCAGGATCGAAAACGCCACCCTCTCCCCTCCCTGCGTCGTGACGTAGCCGGAGAGCCCGCTCACGTTGGTCAGCGTCCCCGACTTGGCGCGCACGAGAGCTCCGGGCGGGAGCGACTGGAAGCGCTTCTGGAGCGTTCCCACCGCGCCGGGCGACGCGAGCGCCTCGCGGAAGATACTCCCCAGCACCGGATCCCGGTTCAGGGATTCCAGCCAGCGCACGAAGGCGCGCGGCGTGGCGAGGTCGAGCGGCGACAGTCCCGACCCGTCCACGAAGGAGAGGTCGAGCGTGTCGATCCCGGCCTCCGCCAGAATCGACGCCAGGCGGCGGAGCGCGGGGCCCGCCGACTTCCCCACGGGGGCCGGATCGAGGTGACGCAGCAGCGCCTCGGTTTCCGCGTTCAGGCTGTACGCGTCCACCATCGCCACCACTTCGGATGCGGGAGGCGAGTCGAGGCGAAGGAGCGTGACCGTCTCGAGCGGAGGCGACGTTCCCGCCGCGACCACCGCCACCTTGGCGTCCACGTCGATTCCCGCGCGCCTCATCGATCCGACCAGGAAGAGACCCGCCGTGGAATCCGGATCGGGCACCGAGACCTGGCGCTTGGCCGCGCTTCCCCGCGGAATCCGCCCCGTGACCCGGAGCGTGTGCGAGCCGGGCTCCCGCGTGATCGAGAGCACGGGCATCGCGCCGGGATCGGTGAGGTTCACCCGGCCGACGATGCGAAGCGGCGTCTCGGGCGGGTCGAGGGAGAGCGTGACGCCCCCGGGCGTGGCCGTGGCGAGCAGGGTCGCCGCGTTTCCGTTCGCGAGGACGGCGTTCAGGGGCGCGCCATACGAGAACGGCATGTCGTCGATCGCCCATCCCGGCCCGAAAGGCTCCGGCGCGAAGAGCGACCCGTCGATGCGGACCGTCCCCTTGAACTTCTGGAGGCCCGACTCGTGGAGGAGGTACGCCAGGGAGTCCAGGAGCCCGCGAGAGCCCGGCCGCAGCAGCTGGACGATGTCGGGATAGCCCGAGCCATGAAGGATCAGGTCCCCGTCGAGCTCCTTGATCCGGCCGTCCTTGGCCCGCTTGAGCTTCCCCACCGCGCCGACCGCGGTCACGCCGCGGGCCTGGGGGCCGAACTGGCGGAGGAACGCGCCCGTCACGAAGAGCTTCATATTGCTCGCGGGGATGAACCGGTCCCCCGGATTCAGGGAGAGGAGCGTGTCCCCGCGGTCCAGGGAGATCGCGAGGATCCCGAAGTGGCATCCGTCCACCACCGGGGACTGAAGAGCCTCTAGGGAGTCCGCGAGGAGCCCCCAGGGCACGCACCGGTGAGAGGCGAACGCCGCTCGTGGCGGGGCCCAGGCGCCGAGGAGCAGCGTCGCGGCGGCCAGGACGAGCGCGGGGCGGATCCTCACGGACCCGCCCCGCTCACTCGAGTCGGAAGCTCGACTCAAAACGCGATCTTGAGCGAGACCTGCTGATTGTCGTCGAAGAACTGGCCCATGTGGGTCCCCGCCCAGTCGAAGCTCAGGGGACGCTCGCCGAGCTTGAAGTTGAGACCGGCGCCGTAATTGAAGCTGTAGAGATAGTCCTGCTGGCGGTCGGCCTCCTTCAACGCGAGCTGGCCCACGTAGCCGCCCCGGAGCGCGATGTGCTCGCCGAGGAGGTACTCCGCGCCCACGCGGTACTCGTCGGTCGCGGCGTTGTTGCCCTGGAAGGTGCCGTAGATCGTGGCGTGCTGCTTCTCGGCGATGCCGAGATCGTACGAGACGCCGATCTGGAGAAACGACGGAAGCTCGAAGTCGGTCGCCTCGAGTTGGACCACGTGAGGCTGCGCCGACGGGTCGTCGCCCGGGAGCGTGAACCGCTCCTCGAAGTTGGGCCCGCTGAAGTGCATGTTCGGCCCGACGTTCTTCATCGCGAATCCGAACCGAAGCCCGCGCCAGCCGGTGTCGTACTGGACGCCGAAATCCGCCGCGAATCCGGTGGCCGTCGTCTGGGCGATCTTCTCGCTGACGTAGCTTCCCGTGAGCCCGATGAGGACGCGATCCGTCATGCGACGCCCGTAGGAGAGACCGAAGACCGAGAAGGTCGGATTCAGGATCTCTCCGGTCCCCTCCGGGGCGTCCTCGGTGGTCACGGTGATGTCTCCGACGTTCAGCACCTTGAAGGAGAGCGCCACGTTCCCCGCGGAGCCCACCTTCGTCGAGACGGCGCCGTAGTTCACCTTGCAGTCGGCCAGATACGTGCTGTACGAGGCGATCGCCTCCGCTTCGTCCACCGAGGCGAGCGAGGCGGGATTGTAATAGAGGTTTCCGATGCCGTTCCCCATCGCCACGGCGGAACCGCCGATGGCGACCGAGGCGGCACCCACCGGGATGCGCAGCTCCTGCGCGCCGGACGTGCCGAGCCGGTCAAGCCCTCCCGCGCCCGCCGTCCCGGCCAAGCCGAGCCATGCGGCCGCAAGGGCGAACGTTCCAAAGAAGGCCCTCATCTTCGCTACCCTCCGTTCGTGGGAAGGAATCTCTTTTCGTTCCATGGCGATCGGGCCCTCCATCAGAAGTTGTCCAACCGCTCTTTCTCGATGAAGACTGCGAGTCGATCCGTTTTCGAGCCCACGCCGGCCACGTCGACCCGGTAGATGTAGACCCCGCTTCCGACGGGAAGCCGGTTGTCGGTGTTGAGGTCCCAGATGATCTCGGCCCGCGACATGTCGTCGCCGGAGGATGCCGAGCGCCGGATGGTCCGGACCAGATCACCCGCCAGGTTGAAGATGCGGATCGTCACTTCCTTCGAGGCCGGGATGTTCGTGAACTTCATGACCCGGTCGAACTGCGTCAGCTCGTACGCCGAGTGGGCGTAGTAGGGATTCGGAACCGCCCGGATCTTGTTGATGTTGTTCCCCACGATGCTGCCCGGCGCCGCGCCGGCGGGAACCGTCCGGAACTCGAACGTGTCCCCCGGACAGAGGTGCCCGCCGCGCACCCGGAAGCGGCCCTCGGGGAGCGGATACGTGACCGCGCCGGTGCCCCCCGCCGCGGTGTAGAGCGTGAACCGCCCTAGAGGCTGCTCCTCGCTCCCGCCCGCGTAGTCGGTCGACATGATGCCCGGCGTCCCCCACGCCACGTCCGCGAAGGGAATGCGCCGGATGTAGACGGCGTCTCCGAAGGTGAAATCGCCGCTCGCGTCGCGATCGCGGACCATGATCGACATCTTCACGTCGTCCGAGGGATCCTCGTACGAGCACTGCCCCAGATCGTAGACCTCCCAGGGAACGTTGAACGTCGCCTGGGCCGAAGGAGAACCGCCCGCGTAGGCCCAGGCCGGCTCCGTGGCGTTCGGAAGCAGACGCAGCAGGTAGTCGTGCTGGACCGTGTCGTCGAAGTTGAAGTTGTTGATATCGTACGGCGAGATGTAGTTCTTGAACAGGATCGTCCCCGAGGAATCCACGCCGCCGCCGCTCAGGTTCAGGGAGTCGGTCGCCGCCAGAAGACTACCCGGGCCGCCCAGCAACTGGTGGATCAGAGAGGGATCGTTCGGCGCCGGCGTGACCGTGGCGATGAAGCCGTCGATGACCGGCGAGGTGAACCCGCCGTTCGCGTCGCTCGGCCCGACCGCCAGCGTGTCGCCCGTGGTCATGTTGATCACCGCCCAGTCCGTCGCGTTCGGCAGGAGCGCCACGTGGTACAGCGTGTCGCCGATCGCCGAGCTCTGGACCTGGGCCACCGAGATCGAGGCCCCCACGACGTCCCCGGCGACCTGCTGGCCGTTGACGGCGAATACGGCGTTACTGCCTCTCGGCGTCACGGGAACCACGTTGAGGGCGCTCTCCAGCACCTCCGTGATCTCGCCCACCTGGTTCACGCCGATCACGTACGGAGTGACGTTGAGCGTATCCAGCGAGTAGGCGGTGACGGCGAAATAGTACGTCCGGTTGTTGACGAGCGGCCCGCCCCGGAAGGCGTCCGTCGCGACGTCGAACTGGAACTTCAATCCCTCGTTGGGGCCGGTGACGACCCGGAGCCTCTCGATCCCGCCGGCCTGAGCGTTGAACAGGTCGCTGTAGAGGTTGTCGTACGCGTCGGCCACGTCGAAGGTGGCGACGACCTTGGCGCCGGAGAATCCGCCCTTCGACGGAAGCTGCCAGACGCGGTACCCCTCGAAGACGAAGTCCTGACCCAGGATCGCGTTGGCGGAATGCGTGCCCACCGCCGCCTTGTCCCAGATCAGGCGCACCTTCCGGTCCAGCTCCTGCGCGAAGACCTTGGGAGAGGGCGGGGGCGCCGGAATGTCGAAGTTCAGGTTGAAGACGATCTGCGCCTGGTCGTCCTTGTTCTTGAGATCGGTGATGGACGAGAGGCGGTCGGTTCCCTGGCCGACGATGATGGCGATCGTCACTTCCTGGGAATCTCCCGGAGCCATGGAGAACGGTCCGGTCGAGAGCTGGAGCCTGCGGTCGGCGGGGCTGGAATCCAGCCACCCGGTTCCGGTCACCGGATTCCCAGGGACCTGGAACCGCGTCGCCAGCGAGGTCGTGGGATCGATGATGGGCGTGCCGTCCGCGTTCAGCCCCTGCATGTAGTTGTAGGTTTCTCCGGAGCTGTGCGGGTCCGTCCCGTTGATGTATTTGTTGAAGGACGTCATCCCCAGGGTGTCATTCACCCCGGGGGTTCCCGACGGCACGATGGGTCCGCGGAAGAAGTCGTAGCCCACCGCCGGAGGGGTGCCGCCGTACTGCGCGTCCGCGTTGGTCGCGTTGTAGACGTAGCCCAGGGACCGCGTCGTGTCGCAGCCCACGAGGTCATCCGTGAATCCGCCCAGGTCGGGGTCGCTCCAGGCGGAGACGTACATGGAATCGAGCTGGTTCCCGCCTTTGTTGATGAACTTGTACCGGACGAAGATGATGTTCCCCAGAGCGCCGGCCCGGTTGTAGGCGAACGTGCTCTGCTGGATCTCCACGCCGAGCGGCGCCGTGCTCCCGGCGTCGTTCGTATGCGTGGTCGGGTCGGCGTCGTTGTAGACGCTCCAGATCATGGCGTCGCCGAGGAGCAGCGGAGCGCCGGTGGAGTCGACCGGCGCGCCGTCCTGGACCGGCCAGTTCAGATAATCGGCGTCCGTGGTGTTCCCGCGGATGATCTTGTAATTCTTGAACCGCGCGTTGTCCGGCTGGAACGTGCCGTTCGCCATCGGTCCCGGAGAGTATTCCTGCGAATACTCGCCGACGGCGATCCGGACCGATCCGTTCACCTTGGCGCCGATCCAGGGCCCGGCCGCGAACACCGCGGTCTTGGTGGATCCCTTGGGATAAATGAACCCTGCGTTGCCCGAGATCAGGTCGTAGGCGAACGAGCCGTGGTTCGTCACCACCATGTCGATGTTGTTCACGTCCATATGCGTGGCGTTGTCGATGATCGAGGCGGCCCGCCGGGGCGGTTTCCGGACCGGCTTCACCGAGGCCTTCGCCGAGGCAGCCGCCTCCGAAGTCGCAAGCGTCACCACCAGGCTCGCGACCCCGAGCCAGCGCAGAAATCGCATCGCCTTCACCCTCCTTCGTTTCGAATCCGCGTGCACCGCGAACGTTGGATGCGCCATGGCTAGAAACTCAGCTTCGCGCCGAACCGGATGAGACGGCCGGCGTCGTGCAGGGTGGGGTTACGCTCCGCCAGCGTGAAGCGCCGCTGCGCGTCGGGAGTGCTGTAGGTGGCCTGGCCCTCGTCGGTGTTCAGGAAGTTTGTCGTCTCCCCGTCCCCCGAGCCCGTATAGACGGTGCGGATGTTGTCGCGGTCGAAGATGTTCAGGACCCAGAAGTACACGTCCAGATCCTGCCCACCGAGACGGAAGCCCTTGTTCGCCTTCGCGTCGAGGGTGATCGTCCACGGACCGTATCGGGAGTTGATCGGTCCGATCGGCTGCGCCGCCACGTTGGCGAGGGTCACCTCGTTGTAGACGCGGGTCGGCGTATACGGGAACCCGCTGCCCGCGTTGAAGAGGAGATTGATCCCGCCGTTCTCGAAGAGGTGCTTGCCGCTCACCGTCGGACCCTCGCCGGCGGCGAAGCGGTAGTCGAGGTTTCCCGAGAACTTGTGCCGCTGGTCGAACGCGAGCGGCGTCGCAATCTTCGGCGTCTCGCTCGCGGTCCACGCGATGTTCCGCTGGGTCTGCGACACGGAGCCCGTTCCCATGGCCCAGGACAAGCTGTAGGAGGCGGACATCGCGGCGTGTCCCACGCGGCGCAGGGTGTAGCCAAAATCGAAGCCCTTGATCGTCGCGAAATCGCGGTTCTGGTAGGACGAGAAGGCGTTCGGCGAGGAAGGAATGTTCGTGATCTCCACGAGATCCTTCACGTCCTTGTAGTAGGCCGTGGCTTCGACCCGGGAGCGGTCCGTGGGTGTGTGCGCGATCCCGATCTCGTAGGCGGCGGTCCGCTCGGGCTTGAGATTGGGATTCCCGAACCCCACGAAATACCCGCCGGTGCGGATCTTGTGCTCGAGGAAGGCGTAGCTCACGTACAGGTCTTGCAAGTTCGGCTGCTGGAAGAACTGCCCGTAGTTCACGTGAATGAGGGTGCGGTCGCTGACCGGAAATCCCACCCCCAGGCGGGGGCTGAGCCGCCGATACACCTTGGAGCCCTCGAGGTCTTGCGGGTCCAGCCGGGTGGCCAGATTGGTGGAATCGCCGGCGTCCGACTGGAGCGGTGTGGTCTCGCTCCGGAGCGCCTGCGTCGACGGCGTCAGGTAGTCGAACCGGAGCCCCGCGTTCACGACGAGGCCGAGACGCTCGTACTTGGTCTGGGCGTAGATCGAGGCGACCTTGGGGTGCTTCGGCCCGTCGAGACCGCCATTGGACTCGTTCCCGAACGCGTCGTAGCCGTAGCGGTCCACGTCCCGTGTGTTCTTGGGCACGTACGCGCCGGTGCTGTCGATCTCGTAGAGCTGCGTCGGGAAGTAATGGTCGTAGTAGCGGAGGGTATGACGCTGGTAATCCCCTCCGAACTTCACCTGGACGTCCTTCGAGATCTGGTTCGCGTAATCGGCCGCGAATCCGACGTAGGAGGACTTCCGGTGCAGGAAATCGTCAAAGACATGGGCGCCGGCCGGGTTGTTCGGCCCGAACCAGAAAATCGCCTCGGTCGGATCGAATGTGGGATCCCCTTGTCCCACCGGGAACGCGTACTTTTTGAGGTCGTCGAAGAAGACCCCGTCGCCCCGGATCCGGTCCGTGAGGAAGTAATTCGCCTTCACCTCGTAATAGGATCGGGTGTTCAAGCTGTGGTTCCACGTGCCGTACGCGGAGTAGTTCTTGTCGCGGAACCGCGGAGCGTGATCGAGGTCGAACCGGTAGGTGTTCTGGTACTGCTGCCACTTGTCCTGGTTGTAGGTGCCCCCCAGCTTCAGCGTCTGGAGCGGACTCGGCTTGATCGACAGCTTGCCCACGCCCGACCAGGTCTTGCTGGAGTTCGAGGGAAGCACTCCGTTCTCGAAGAGCCCGGGCTGCGAGGGATCCGCCACGTCCTTGGCGATGATGCTCGGCCTGCGATCCTCGACGTCTTTCCGCTCCCCGGCCGCGTAGAAGGTGACCTGCTTCAGACTCGGAGCGAGCGGGCCGCCCAGCGCGGCGTTGAAGTTCTTGTATCCCCGGGCATTCTTGATGACGTCGCCGTAGATCCCCTCGGCCGATCCGAAGTATTTGTCGCCGCCGTCCTTGGTGACGATGTTGATCGCCCCCGATTGGACGCGCCCGTACTCGGCGTTGAATCCGCCCGTCTGGACGACGATCTCCTCGATGGCGTCATTGTTGATGGCCGTCGTCGAAACACCCGTGAGCGGGTCCTGCTGCGAGAAGCCGTCCACGTAGTAGGCGACCTCGTTGGGCCGTCCGCCCCGGATGATCAAGGTGTTGTTGTTCTGAGCCTCGTTGTCGATGTTGAGCTTGAAGTTCACGACGCCGGACTGCTGGGCGACGGCGTCCTGATACCCGCGCAGGGGCTGGTACTTGATGTCGTCTCCGGAGAGGAATTTCGCGGAGCCGGTCACGTCCTTCTGGATCAGCGGCCGCTCGCCCTTCACGATGACTTCCGGCACGTTCGTGAGGACCGTCGACTCCATGTTGAAGTCGAGCTTGGTATTGAAGTCGGGAATGATCTCGACGTTCTGGCGCAGCAACGGCACGTAGCCCAGGAGCGAGACCCGGACCGAATAGCGACCCGCGGGAAGGTTCAGGATCGTGTAGTTCCCCTGCGCGTCCGTGACCGCACCCCGCTTCAGATCGGGTACGGCGACGCTGGCCAGGGTGATCGGCTCGCCGGTTTTCGCGTCATGGACGACGCCGGAGAGCTGCCCGGTGGTCCCAGCCCACGCGGACCCGAAAACAAAAACGGCGCTGACCAGAACACCGGCCGCGCCTAAGACCAAACCTCGAGGTCGAAGGAACATGTTCGCCTCCTCTTTGGATCCGCCGAATTGCCAAACCGAGGGTTCTCATCCCTGATATAGATCGGACCTCAGCCCTTCGATCTCGATCCTCGTCGAGCATGGACCCCTAAGACGCTCGACGGCTCCAACTTAGCCCGTGCCCGCTGGCCGGGGCACCCCTCAACTGGCTACCGAGGAATCTCCAGATACCGGCTATTTCGTGTATTACCCCCTGATGTCGTCGGACAAAGAGAAGGCTGCGTCCCCGTCTCCGGAGCCGCAACACGTTGCACTACGAGAAAGCTAGGCATGTGTCCTTATTCTTGTCAATCACTTTCTCATGCAAAGGAAAGGGGCCACCCGGATTCGGGTGGCCCCCCACTCGTTCCTGCACGGCCCCGGATGGAGCCGCGATGTGCCGCGCCGGCTTCTAGAAGTGATACGTCGCCGAGGCGCGGGTGAATGGCGTCGACCGATCACCCGAGAGAATGTAGCCGCCGGAGAGCGGGAACTTCTCGTTGAGCGTCATGTCGATGTCGAGATTGTTCCAGCGAATGCCGGTGCCGAGGCTGAAGTTGAAATCCGACGTGCGCGACTTGTCGGTCGTCGTCGTCGGAGGCGCCCCGAACGTGGTGTTCTGGGTGCGCTCGCTCGTGAGCGCGCGGCTCGCGCCCATGCGGACCTTGAGCCAGCGGGTGGCGTCCGTCTCGATGGCGGCGAACACCAGCGGTATCTGCGTGGTCTTCTCGGTGAGCTCCTGCTGCTCGCCCGCGACGATGGCCGCGTCGGAGCGGGTGAAGTGGTGCTTCGCTTGCGCCACCTGGACACCCCAGAGGAGCAGGTTGTTGTCGTTCACCCGCATGTTGTCGGAGATTCCCGCGCCGTACTGCCGGTAGGTCTCGTCCGCGGAGCGGGTCACGCCGGCGGCCCCGCCGAAGTTCTCGACGCGCCAGCTGAGATCATCGTTGGTGTACCAGGCGGCGGGCACCCAGACATGCCGATCGCCCTGGTTGTAGAACACACGACCGAGAACCGCGTAGGAGGCTCCGCCGTCGTCCTCCCAGTGCTCGTTACCGGCCGCGGTCGAGGTGCGGTCCAGCGAGTACTTCCGGTAGGTCACAGCTCCCTCGAAGCGGTTGTCGTTGCTCATGTGGAGCGTGATCCCCGGGGTGATTCCAAACGTGTTGAGCTCCACGCCGGAGGAGAGGATCTCGTCGGCCACGACGCCGCCGAACGGATACGGATCGAATCCAGCGAGATTGTCGAACCCACGAGCCTTGATGACCAGCGCGCCCGGGCTCGTCGACGTCTCGGCGCTCGAGTTCGTGATGTCCACCCGAACGGCGAAGTCGAGCTTGCTGAATCCCTTGCCCCAGATCGCGTCGAGCTGCTCGTTGTTCAGATTGCCCGAAGCGGTGAAGTTGTTCTGCGCCGACTGCTTCATCTGGAACGCGACCACGCCGAAGCGCGGGAAGTTCCGGATCACCGTGTAGCTCTGCTCCGTGAACGTGACGACGCTGGGAGCGAACACGCTGAAGTCGGAGAGACCCGAGGGATTGTTGCCGAGCTCGGCCAGGACGAGGTTGTTCTGACGAACGACCGACGCCGGGAAGTAGTAGATGTTGACGTAGTCGTCCGTGAACTGGCTCAGCTGCGGAACGTTGAGGCCCATGCCCTCGACCCGCGACAACGAGGCCTGGCTCTCGCCCGTCAGGGCGACCACAGCGACCAGGCTCAAGACTGCCATCAGCTTGCGCTGAAACATCTGCTATAGCCTCCTTTGTTAGGTGACCCTGACGAGTTCAGGGTCGCTTGCCCGGACTCCAGAAGCTGAATGCTGACTCGGGTCCGTGCATCGGGAGAGCGTTACGTGCAGGCTCTTTTCGCTGCCCCACCCCCTTTCGGTTTGGTCTTTTCAGGACTTGCTGACCATTCCAGATCCCAGCCCCTCCCCGTACCGCGGGGGCCTCAAAAATTTCGGCGCAAGGTATCTCCCGCCCGACAGGCTGTCAACCCAAATCTGTTCTTTTTGGCTGTAGTCCCTTGGAGGGCTTGGGGTTGGGCGTCAGGGGCCGCTCGGACCCGAGACCAGCTCGTAGCGCCCGAATCCATCTCGGTCCACGAAGACGAAGGTTCTCCGGTCGCGGTAGTAGTACCAGATTTCCTCCGGGGGCCGATCGAAGTTGAAGGGATTCCGGACGACCTCGTCGGGACGACCGAACACGATATAGATCCGCCCCATGTCGGTCTTCCATCCGGGGCCGCCGGTGGCGAAGTGCTGGTTGGCGTACTGGACACGCTGGTAGAACGCGTCGCGGGCCTCGTTTTCCGGCGTCTCCGGCGTGGGATCGCGCCGCTTCCAGAAGGCGTCCCAGTAGGCCCGCCGCGCGTCCTCGCCCTGGAGCTTTCCGATCTCGTCGATCTCCTGCTGGGTGGCGATGTAGCGGAGAACGTCCACCGACTGGGCCGAAGCGAAGCCCATCGTCGCGCGGGATTGATCCACGTCGAAGGCCTTGTCACGCCGCAGGGTCGAGGTCTTGTCCTTCGAGCCGGGCTTGGGGGGCACGTTCATCGCGACCGAGAACCGATAGGACCCCGCCCCCACGTTGTTGAGCCTGGGTCGGAGAAGGAACGCGGTCCGTCCGGCCTGCCTGGCAATCGTGGTATCGCCCGCCACGAGCTGCTCTCCGGTCTCGCTCGCAACCTTGTAATAGAGTCGGTACTCCGTGTTGCCGGCAGCATCGCGCTTGTCGAAGATCTCCCCCGCCGCGGAGAAGTCCACGATGTTGTCCCCGTAGTGGCGCGACGGATTGGGAGCGAAGCCTTGGCCGTTCTTCTCGATGACACCGAGGGTCAAGTCGGAGAACCAAACAAGACCGGGAGGGGCCGAGGGCACCTCGACCGGAACCGCCGTCCCCGAGGTGCGCTCCGCGACGAGGTCGGTCACCGCGACCTCGACGCGATACTTGCCGGGCGGAACCTGGAAGTCCAGATGATCGGAGATGTCCTCTCCTCGCTGGCGCGTCTCGGCGTAGCTCAGGGCGCGGAGATCCCGCGTGTACGTGTCGCCGGTGACCTGACGGTCCCCTTTGCTCCGGAGAAAAATCACGCGCACCTCGTAGCCCGCGTGGTAGCCCGCGGGCGGCGTCCGCTCGAAGAGGAGCTCGCTCCGGCTCATGCGGTAGTCGAGGCGAACCGTGGGCTGGCCCGTCTCTCCGATCTGGAGCGTCGCGTCCACGGAGAATCGCGGACGCTCCGCGCTCGTGCCGGGTGTCGGCGCCTCGGGCAGCATGGGAGAGCCGGGGTTCTGGTACTGCGCGCGCGCGACTCCAGACGCGGCGAGCCCGAGAAGGGCCGCGGCGAGGAGCCCGGCCCGCGCGGGCGCGCTAACGCAGGAGGATGAGCTGACGCGCATCGTCGATCCCCGGTCCGTTCAACTTCACGAAGTAGACGCCATCCGCGAGGAGCCGTCCCCGATCGTTCCGACCGTCCCACGAGAGGGTGGCAAAACCGCCCCCGGGAGGAGTCACGCTCTCGATCTCGCGCACGAGGCGCCCGTTCGCGTCGAAGACGTGAAGCTGAATCGATTTTCCACCATCGACCGAGAGGACGCGATACGGAATCTGTAGAATCTGGCCTCCTCGCGGCCGGTATGGATTGGGATACGGGCGACCCAGGGCGGAGTTGGACGGGATGAAAATCGAGCCTTCCGCGGCCTTGAGGGAGGAGCCGTCCGGGAAGAAGGCCTCCAGACGATAGCGGTAGGTCGTTCCACCGCTCAGGCCGTTGTCGACCGCCGCGTGGATGGCGCCCGCGAGCAGGGAGTCGTTCACGCGAACTCCGGCGGCTGTCACCTGACCCTGGAAAGCGGAGCCCGGATCCCGGTAGACGTTCCACCCGATCGCTCCGGGCGGAAGCGGCACGAACCAGACGATGTCGACGCGTCCCAGAACCGAGCCCGGGTCGTAGGAGAGGCTCAGCGCCGGATCGGTCGAGACCGTCGCGCTCGCGCGATAGCGCTCGAGCCCGAAGCTCTCGGCGATCAGGAGCGTGTCGCCGGCCCACGCCGCGTCCCGAGAGAACCCCGGCACCTGGATCATCCCCCGGACTCGCGGTGCGGAGGGAACGCGCAGGTCGATCGCCATGGCGCCACCGTCTCCGAGGAGCGCGATGCCCGTCTGTCCTTGGCGCTCCACGCCGAAGACCGGCGGACACGGAATCGTCGCGAGGAGCGTGGGCGCCACGGGATTCGTGACGTCGGCCACCTGCACGCCGGAGGCCCCGGTGCCCACGAGGAGGAGCGTTCCGGAGAGATGGATGCCCCGCGCGCCGACGCCGCTGGCCGGCCCGATCTGCACGGGACTATCGGGATTCCCGAATCCCAGGGAAAGGAGACCCAGGATGTCGTCGGCGACGAAGAGCACGGTATCGCGGGACGCGAGCGCGCGGATGTCCTGGACGAAGGGAAAGTTGTACGTGCCCCGGGCGAGCGGAGCCGCCGGGGTGGATACGCCCAGGAAGGTGACCCCGGCCGAGGCGCCGCCGCGCCGTCCCGCGACCGCGAGCGTCGTGTCGATCGAGGCGACGGCCACCGTGAGACCCGGCAAGGTCACGGTCGCGGTGGCGACCGGCGCGGCCGGATCGGTGACGTCCACCAGAACGACCCCGCCCGTCCCGGCGGCGAGATAGAGGATGTGGCGCGCCGTGTCGAGGGCCAGATCGAAGGCGCGGGCGTTCCCCGCGAGCGGAAGCGCACCCACGAGCGAGGTGTCGGCCGATCCCGCCCGATAGATCCGGAGACCGCCGCTGTAGTCGGCGACGTAGGCCAGTCCGGCGTCGACGAGGACGCGCCGCGCGCGCCCCGTGCCCGTCGTCGCGCTCCGGGCGGGCTGGCCCGGCTGGCCCACGTCGAACGTCTCGAGCAGGCTGGCCGCGACCTCGTCCGGCTCGTTGGGGGTGGCCTGGTCGTCCTCGGCGGCCAGCGCGAGCCCGCCCACGAGCGAGACGTGGAACGGATCGATGGACGTCAGTCGGTCGACCTCACTTCCGGGCGTCCTTCCCTTGGGCCCGCTCCGCGTGAACTGCGCGTAGGTGCGCGCCTCCCCCACCGCGACGACCGACGACGCGTCGGCATCGAGGGCCCGCACGAATCGTCCTCCGTTGACCGGGACCACGGGAGCCGCGAGCCGCGTCTCGGTGTCGACCGGAAGGATGCCCGCGTTCCCGGCCGCGATGAACGCGATCGCGTCCGGCCAGGCGAGGTCCTCTACCTGGAGCCCGTTCGCCTGGAACTCCCACAGCGATTCCGGTGCGGCGGCGCTTCGAACGCGGTAGAGCGTGAGGATCATGCGCAAGGTGGGTGTGGTGCGGAGGCTCAGGACCAGGAAGGAGTCCGCGCGCGCCCGAACGCGCACGATGCGGCGCCCGTCGGTGTAGACCCGGGACTGGAGCAGCTGGAGCTGACCCGGAAGGAGCGGCTGCTCGCGGAAGAAGTGGAGCGTCTGATCGGTCGCGGCGGCGAGCGTGCCGCTCGATGGGGCGAACGCGCCGTGCTGGATGGTGCCGAGATGGTCGTGGCTTCCGATCGCGACCAGGCTCGAGGACGTGGAGGCGTCCACCGCGACGATGCCACGGTCTCCCGCCAGGAGGTAGGCGGTCGTGCCGGACCACGCCACCTCGTTCACCACGCCCGCGGTGCGGAAGGTGTCGAGGAGCGTATCCGACGTGGCATCGCTCCGTCGCAGCTCGACGCCCGTTCCCGAAGGCACGAGATAGAGAGCGCCCTGACTCGAGACGTTCACGCGTACCGCGGGACCGTACCGTGCCGAGACCGAGGAGGGCGCAAGCCGCGCGGCGACGATCTCGCTCGAGGCGCGCGCGTCCCGAGGCGGCACCGCGAAGAGACAACCCACGAGGACGAGGAGGCCGGGGATGCGCGAGCACCGGAAGGGGCGGATCATCTGCTCCGACGCTACCACGCCTTCTTTCTGCTTGTCCCCCGGTTTTTCGCGATGCTATAGACTCGATCCATCTTGCTCGAGAGCATTCTCGCCCCCATCACCGGCTTCATCCTGGCCGTCATCTCGGCGTGGGGATACGCGGGCATCGTCGCGTGCATGACGATCGAGAGCGCCTGCATCCCTCTCCCGAGCGAGATCATCATGCCGTTCTCGGGATACCTCGTCACGACCGGGCGCTTCACCCTCTGGGGCGTCGCGCTGGCCGGCGGCGTGGGTAACGTCTTCGGCTCCTGGATCGGGTACTGGCTGGGCGCCGCGGGTGGCAGGCCGCTGGCGGAGCGGCTCTCGCGCTGGAGGATCATCCGGATCTCGGAATACGACCGCGCGAACGGCTGGCTCCAGCGTCACGGCTTGCAGGTGGCGTTCTGGACCCGGCTCCTTCCGATCGTGCGAACCTTCATCTCCTTCCCCGCCGGCGCGGCGCGCGTCCCGCTCCTGCGCTTCACGATCTACACTTTCGTGGGCTCGTTCCTGTGGTCCTTGTTGCTGGCGTGGATCGGCGCGAAGCTCGGAGAGCACTGGGAGACGATCCGAACCTACGCGCGCGGCTTCGATCTCGTGATCGCATTGGCGCTCCTCGTGCTCTTCCTCGTCTGGCTCCGCTCGCACCTCAAGTCGACGTAAGGCCAAGGGCCCGTCCGCGTTGACGGCCTCCCCCGTGAATGGTAGGCTGTCTCTCCTTTCTGGGGGATCGTCCAGTGGT
>Ga0075433_10000137_pt1 | contig 38125 bp, 60 predicted proteins | sample RhiMethybrSRZTD2_FD_75299 | JGI IMG/M metagenome (GOLD analysis project Ga0075433, IMG submission 75299) | Populus rhizosphere microbial communities from Tennessee, USA - Rhizosphere MetaG P. TD hybrid SRZTD2 | ecosystem: Host-associated > Plants > Roots > Rhizosphere > Soil | place: USA... | reverse complement strand
AGCTCCTTTGATTTCTTCAGTGATGTGCGTGGTGTTTGTACAAAGAAGTTAATATCTAGATGCAGTGGACCACTGTATAACGGAAGGCTTCCGTGCTCCTTACTCAATAGCAATCCATAAAACAGTTTCTCTTCCTTTTGTGAATCCCATATTCTTCCTCTTCCATGGCGATGACGAGCTAATGCCATGGGATCTACATTGAGTACATATATCTTGCGCTCCATTTTGACTCCAAATTTCAAATAAGAGACAATATTTCATCTTCTGGCTCACCACAGTACTCCACGGGCCAATTGTTTTCTTCTAATTCGAAAATTGGCTGTTCTTCATTGCCCTGTCTTGTCTCGGCATAGCCCTTAGGAGAAGACGCAGTGAGTCCTGGCAGCAATCCTGCCATAATTGTGGCCATCTGTCTCTCGGGGGAGGGGGTTGGGGGTGGGGCATCCTCAGGTGCAGCGTGAGCTGCGGCATCCATTGACGGTACATACCGGGGAGCTACTGTCCCTAAAGGGTAGGGTTTGTAATTGAGCACACCTTCTTGTCTCGGCGTAGCATTTATGCGAAGACGGATGTTTTGTTCATTAGCTTCATACTTACTTTTCTCCCATTCTTGATTGTCAGTGAGTTGGCGCTCAGTAAGCGTGGGTACAACTTTATACCGTGGCCCATGGGTAATGCAGAAGCTACAGGTGGCTTCGTTGTGTTGAGCATGAGCAACCCGCAACTTCTCCAAGAATATTTCATTCAATGAGTTCAAACCAAGCCGCTTGAGATTGTCGAGCTGTGGTCCATATACCACCATATCCCAATGGGCATACCGATCGTTATCCTTCTTCCAGAAGTCCGCATCCCGCACTTCCTTTGGTTGGTACTGATCATAGTGCGGAGCACGCACAGCAGATTCTTTTTCAGCAGCACCACCCGTAGGGGCCGCATACTTTGAGCTTCCCTTCGTATTGCCCTTGGTAAAATCTTTACAGCAATACAGCATAAACCCGACAGGGTTTGTCACATCTCGTTTTCTTTGCAATGCAATCAATGCAGACCGCACTGCAGCTTCACTGTAATTCGAGAGCAATAACTTTTCTTCATAGGTTAAAACTGGATTCTGGATACTCTCAACGTATGGCTTTACTAACACGTCGTCTCCTGCTTCATGGTTTATCTTGTTTGTGTCTGCTTTGTGTGCGCGTGTGCGCGCGTATATAACTTCGTGTAACCCTTTGGGTAAGCAAGCTTCTTGTTGCTTGCTGCTTGTTGCTGTTTTATAAATAAAACTATCTATTAGTGTGACATTTGGCTCTAGGAGCCCAATATGGAAGTATGCTAATGCGCTAAATAAGTGCTTCAATTTTGATCTAAAAAAACAATCGCGGAATATCGGATTCACGTAATACACACACGACTGCATATATCTACCCATCCATGATATAATCCCCAACTCTTTAAGCTTGGCGAGAAATCTATTCACATGCTCACGACTAAATCCACACCACTTACCCAATGTATCCTGACGCATGTACACACGCCCCGTCGTTGAATCAAAATAAAAGATCTTATTAAGAACTGCTCGCTGACGAGTAGTGAATTGCTTAAAGAACTCCCGAGGGTTATCGAGCATCTTTTGGCAAATTAAAGAAAAGTGTTGATTTGTTTTACGTCCTGGCATATACTTAAAACTCATTGATCTTGAAATTTATATCTAAAGTAAAAATGTCGGCAATCATTGATGTTTTCCTTTCGATGTTACTTCCTGTAACTTTGATATTTCCTTTGAATTTCATATTTAAAGTAAAAATTTCAACGTTCCTATTATTTCATTGACTTAATGATGAAATCGCTTTTTTTGAAGAGTTTGCGATTAAAAAATTATAGGTCTTGGGTTCTGTATCCCAGGACCTATTTTTATATCTAAATTTCGTTGGCAGTATACTGGTTTTTTATTGATCAATCAATATTGAATTTTTATCTCACTCACTTCCCTTAATAAGAGCAACTGAAAGTATTAATATAATTATCCAAACTGCAAGCGTGCTCATTTTTTATCCTCTGCCCTTCTGGGTTCAGACTCAAGCTGTTTAACTCTTGCCTGTAAATCTCGCACGTGCTGATGTAGTGAATCTACTCCTGCGGTATAAATGGTGTACTGTGCAATAAATATCGACACCAAGATGAGCACAATAATAATTCCTATCATGGCACCATCCGATACACTTCATAAATAGGTTCTTGACTCCTGGCTTGTTTATTTGGACCACTGATAGCCACCATAAGAAGCAACCCTAAACCCACTAATATAAATCCCCATATAATACTTATGGTCATAATACAATCCCCAATCTCTTTTCTTGTTTTTCAATCCATGCTTCCAACTTATACAATGTGTGAGAACGCAACTTGGCACTCCCATCACAAATCCTTCGGGCTGTTACCCACGATATTTTTAATAAGTCAGCCAATTGGTTAATGGTAATCGGATCTTGAACCATAACCCGATGAAACCTATCCAAAACCTGCTGTCTTTTATTCATCACATTCCGCTCAATATCCAGATATCTTTCCATCATCTCACTCGAATTAACCATCAAAAACTCCCTTATTCAGACTATATAGATACTTATTATTGTATATTAATATAAACTATTGTAAAGAATTATAAACTAGTGTAAACTGTTAATTATATAACAACGCGAACTACATAAAACACAAAGGGGATCCGAATGGAAGTACAAAATCCAGCTGATACAAGCTGTCGCATGTGTGATAAGCCTTTGATTGAAAAGATTGATTACTGGAATGATGATGGCGAAGGAACTTGTGAAAATTGCCTAGCGGCTTGGGAAGCAGATCAACTGGGTAGAAGGGATTGAGTATGTGGGTATATATCGTTCTCGCTTTCATATGTGGCCTTATCATAGGCGATGACTGCAAAGAAGAATGTGGAAGAAATTAAATAAGGAATAATAATGCTCGTGTTTGCCATTTTATGGATTGTTGTGTTGTTTGTGGGAATAGCGGCAATGCAATTTCAATTAAATGAATTAAATAAAAAGATTAAAGATCTTGAAAATGAAATATATCGATTAAAGATAATGAGATAACAACTGCGGCAAGCTGTCATAATATGGTGTCTTAGAAATCACTGCAGTTGTTAATCCAAGAGCAGCGTATAATGTGTAACTGCTTTTCTGCGCTGCTCTTGGATTATAAGACTGAGATTATAAAGAATCATCAAGGATAAAATATGGAACTAAAAGAATTTATAAAATATACCCTAATAAGCATCATTGAATCGGGAGCGACAGGTCCCATTGAATTTGATCTCGCGGTAACAGGAGCAACTCTTAATGGCCAAACAGAGATTGTATCAGTAATGAATGGGGCCTCAAGCAGAATAAAATTCACTATCGAGATTGATTGCTATGGAAAAGTTCAACATTGGCGACACAGACCAACAATATAAAATAAAAAGGAAAATATAATGGATAAAAGGGATAAGCATGAGATCATTTTATGATGTACAAAGTGAAATAAAAGCACAGCTTTCACTGGAGATCCCAAATTTTGAAGAAAATTATGTAATAATTCCTCATTTTGTTTTTAAAATTAAATTTTATAGTGACACTATAAACCCAGATTTTAATAAAATAAATGAGTGCTGGATGGATGAACCCGAGATTGCTGTTATAAATATAAAAACTGGCCATATGGAAACATATCCCATAAGAAAGTGGTAAGAGAAGGGTTAACTATGTATAAATCAGAATCACAATCAGATTCAGTAGAGAACCTCACCAAAGCGCTCCTTGAAGTTCACAAACAACATGGCGTAGTGATTGGTAAAGACTCTAAGAGCTTCCGCAATACCTATGCGACATTACCCGGAATTCTCACCCAGATAAAAGATATGATCGCTCCCCATGGATTAATACTAACCCAGGGATCTGAAGCGGAATACGGCGGTTCTGCGATCTATACCCTGTTGGAACATGTGGAGAGCGGTGAATACCGAAAGACCATATCTAAGCTATTCCCCAAAGAACTACCCGTACTACCTGATTACATCATCAATAAGATGGATCAGGGCCAATGGAATGCATACTGCAAGGCACTTATTGATCACAATCCCGATCAAGCATGGGGATCATCGACCACGTATCACCGACGATACGATGCCATGATGATCTGCGGGTTCTTTTCAGTGGATGATCCAACTGATTTTAATGAAGGATCAAAAGAGATACTGGAAGATCGGCCATCGACAATACAACGTACCATGAATATTATTGATCCGGCATCATCAAGTTCATCAAATATCAGTGATAAACAATTGGCATTGCTGCACATGAAACTGAAATCAAACCCAGGGCTTGAGCAATCAATTCTGGCGCAACAAAAGATCAAGAGCTTGAGCGATATACCAAGAAGTAATTTCAATGCGATATTGGCTCTATTTGGGCCGCAATAAAGATACGGGATAATTATGTTAATTTTACGCATACCAAATCACTGCATACTCCCTTTTTGGATGCACTATGTAGATATGTGCTTTGGGATTATTTTATTTATTACCATAATTATCCTATTTTTATGTTATAGCATTGCTGAATAAGGAGAAAGGATAGGTCATGATGGACAAATGCTATATAGACCCAATGCATCATAGTGATTTGTGTAGAGAAATTCATACAGTAGATTGTCCTGCTCGTAAAATTTTAGCCTTGGCGCAATTGGCCGTTCAATTATCTTCAGAAGCCGATGACATGCATAACAAATGGGCATATAAGACTTTCAAAGAGGTTGCGCCCAAAATATTAAAATTCTGTGAAAATAAAGGATAATAATGGAAGAGAAGAAATTACCAATAATAGAAGCATTAAATACACTTGAAGCGCTTTTTAATAACTCAAAAATGGGATATTATGCGCTGAATGATGAATTGAAACAGTTTGAAAATAAAGCGGTTGAAGGGGAAACTCTTGTGCAATTGCATCGCTGTATTGTTGCAATGGATGATATCTTTGCAGAAGAAATTGGGCCGGTCTTGCAGTTCATCGCCAATCATTATGTACAAGCAGGAGAAATGTCCAAACGGCATTATGAATTCAAGATTGCTAACGCACAAGCAGATCAAGATATGAGAAAGAGAATAGAAGAATCAAAGATAATACTATAAAGGAAGTAGTGTGGATGAAGCAAAGAATGCATGTACTCATGCACAATATCAGACTACCGATATAAACCAACTTGCGGGTGCATTGGCAAAGGCTCAAGGAGCGTACAAAAAGCTCATGCCTAACCAAACATACAAAGGCGACAAGTTCGCAAACCTTAATGCGATATTTGAGGCAACGCGAGAAGCATTGTCTGTTAATGGATTAAGCTTTATACAGCGCGATGAAATACTTGGAGATGGCACAGGCACGGTAATCTTTAAGTCAATGTTACTCCATGAAAGTGGTCAATGGATCAGCTCATGGTCACGAATAATCCCCGAAAGAACGGAACGTGAAACGGCGGTTATCTATGAATACCGCGCACGGCAACATACGGTGAGATTATTGGGGATTGCGCCGAGCTTTAATGATCCGTATTTGTTTGATGATAATGGTGAACATCAATCCGAAAGACGATTGGTTGAAGATCTACAAAAACCTCGTGAAGAACTCCTTCGTGAACGCGGCGGAAGAACAAAAACAATAGATGATCGACAATATAGATCTTTAATGAATGAAATTGGGGAAGATAAGCTTATTGCTCAACAGATAATGGACAAACAGTGTATTGCAACATTAGAAGATCTCCCTGAAGACGCATATCTGAAAACATTGAGTTGGGTTAGAACGGTTAATATCGAGGCAAAAAATGAGCTTTCCCGCAAAAAACGATAATCAATTCTCAACATATACCATAATTACATGTCTTCTTATTGTGTGTATCGCTATCGGTTACAATTCACTGCGCAATGAATTGGGTACCATTAATGAACGCCTTCAAATGCTTGAACAAGATCCTTCGGTTGAATCCGTAACTATGCGTGGATATATCCTGGACAATATGGCTGAACTTGAGTCTGATCTCGAAGATATGCGTGCAAGGATACAGGCAGTTGAGGCAAGAAGAAGATAAGCATCGAGGAGTAACAATGAAATGGATTAATGTCAAAGATAGATTGCCTGAGAAGGAAGATGTTAGATGCATAATAAAAGGCGGTATTGAGCCGTATGAATGGACATCTGTGGCTATCCACAAGAATAATAAATGGCTAGCTAATTCAATTGGTCAGGGAGAAATAACCCACTGGATGCCTTTACCAGAACCACTTATAACCACCAACGATAATAAGTAACCATGTTATTTTCACAATCGTCAGTAAATAAAAACAAGGGCCGTTAAAAGCCCTTGTTTGATGTGTGGAAAAGAAGTACGAAAAGAGATTATGTGGTTATTGAATAGAGCGAAACTGTTGCGCTAAAGTTGGTACTATCCGACATTTTAATCCTTAATGCATTCGCGCTGGTATTAGCAGTAGTATACATGGCATTATTTGCGTCAGCAGAAATATTTGGATTGCCAAATATAGCTCCATAGCTCGAGGTCATTATATACCCACTTCCCGAAGTAAGATTATATATATATGTCGTAGAGCTCGTGGTTGAGTCAGTTTCTTGTAGCCCTGTAATACCGAGGCCTATGTTACTCGAATTAAACAGATCTTTATAATTCGAAGAAATATATGATGAACCGCCGTTGGTTGATATCTGAGCGACTAAATACGCAAAATCATTTTGCACGTTGCGTAACTGATTAACGATAATCATATAATTATTATAGGTGCCACTAATCCCTGTAGTGAAATCAAGCTGTGAGCTTCCGGATGCGGTTTGTGTTTGGATAAGAGTAATTGCCATGTCTGTTCCTTATTGAGTTATTCCATACAACGATACAATTCCACTATACACCGCACCACTTGCGGTAACCACACGTAATGCGTTCACTGTTATATTGGGCGTTTCATACGTAGCATTTGATCCAGAACCTAACGAATTGACTCCAGGGCTAGCGACCGTTGCTCCCGTATTTGATGATACATGCCCCGCACCTGAAGTTACGTTGTATAAATAGGCAGTACCATAGCAAAGACTAGTGCCGTCGGTAACATTAGTGAGCTGCAAACCATTGTCTGCTGCCACGTTATTCCGATAACCACTTGTTATATAACTTAACCCACCGTTTATTGATAACTGTACAAATAGATCGGTAGTCGCAGCCAAGGGGCAATTAATCTTATTGAAAATAAGCAGATAATTAGTATAAGTACTACTGATACCCGTGGTGAAATCAAGAGTTGCAACTGCACTTGCTGTTTGCGTTTGAAGAAGTTGCATAGAACCTGAAGAATCTGATGCATTAAGCTGTGACCAAGTTGCTACTTGTTCTCCTGCTGTCGCTAGAGATGCTTCGACATTAACAAGCGCCCAAAGAGATGAATTGACTAGATTTATCCATAAAGTCCCCAGCGCATATCCGGCGATATCATCTGATTCGGGATTTCTTCGCGCATACACCACATTAGCGGGGTTCTTTGCATTGGTTCCTAGATATGATTGTCCGCGAATACCTCCGCCAAGTGCATTACTCATTGCCATACTAAATCCTTACGAAATAAATATGCCACCAAATGTTGCACCCGCAGTTGTACCATCACCAAAGACGTCATCGGTATCTCCCCCTTCACCAGCGCATACTACTCGTAATGATGCAGTATTGGTCGCAGTCATAGGGGCAACAATTGAAAGAGTAAGCGCGAAGTTGTCTGCTGATGCGAGACGGTTATACGTGTTTACATACGTATTAGTTGTTGTAACAATACGTATTTGTATGCTGGTTGCAACAGTGGTACCAATAACTGGTATATAACACCATAATTGATAAAATCCGGTGACTGGCGCAGTAAACACACCGGTCGCGTTGTTATAGTTGCCACCACGATCATTAAGTTCCGTATTAGGTATAACAGTATACACCGCTCCATTACCAGTAACATCAGTTGCAGTTGCGCTTAAAACTGCCAAGAATGCCGAAAGTTCGGGCGTTTGGAATGTGGGTGCTACTCCTGCGCCATTACTGGTCAATATGTCTCCCGCTGTACCAACTGCCGTGGTCACTAAACTTGTGCCATCGTAATATACAACGCCATCCGTCGTCGCCATGGTAGCAGCATTGGTTCCACCTTCTGCTATGGGCATTGGGCTTCTTCTTTTGTATGCCATTAGAAAACCTCATACGTTGATGAATTACCTATAATTTGAACTGATTCATAATCTGTATTCATGACAAATGATGTTGCGCCATCAATATTGGTTAATCCAGCAACTGTGGTGATAGTGATATTATTAGTAGATGCGGTACCCGCGTAATCTTTTATGATAAATATTCGGCGTTCTTGTGCAGTATTTGGAAGTCGAACGGTAACGGCGCCCAATGTGGTATCAACTGCAATATATACATCGGTTGCCAGTGCGGTATATGGAGAATCCCCAAATGCGATGATGTTGTATGATATAAATCCACCGGGTGGATATGAGCCGAGTTGTCCGGTTACTGTATCAATAGAGACCGCCTCTGAGTTGATTGTTGATACTCCCGCAATGCCCTGTATGAATGCTCTATTGAGCTGAGAAGCTCCTGATCCCGTTGAAAGGCCAATGCGAAGTGTATTAGATTCTCCAAGTACTCCTCCAATGCCATGTCCTATAATAATATTAGATGATTCTGCGCCGGTATAATTACTTCCCGAAAGATGCCCTATTGCGCAAGAATAATTTCCCGTGGACAAAGAGCCCAGAGATGCTGCTCCCATTGCGCAATTTTCATCACCGATACTTAATGTTGCAAGAGAACCAGCGCCAATAGAGGTATTAAATTGAGATAAAACACCCCCAATTAATTGCCCCGCGTTTGCTCCTACGCAGGTATTTCCTGTGGTTAAAATGCTGAGGGTTTGAAGAGCATTTGCGCCGATTCCTGTATTGCTTATACCTCCTGTAGTTGTATTGCCCGAATCCTGTCCAACGAAAGTATTTCTGGTGCCAATATTAGAGATCCATCTATTCCCACCAAATGTTATTTCGCCTTGAGTACCGGCGCCATTAGTATTAGGAAGCGCAAGATTACCCGCAGTAATCGTTACATTGCCCGTAGTAGTAGTTAAACCAGTTCCGGCAGTAATTGATCCTGAAACTGAAACTGTATTGTCTAGGTCAATGGTAACCACATTAGTAGCCGCGGAAGTATTTATATTACTTCCACCAAGAATTTCTATTTCTCCGCCTACTGGAATTGCAGTACCTGCATCAGTCAAAATATCCAATACCGGATCAACACCCTCTGATAACTCAACCCAATTTGCTATTTGCTGGCCACCACTTGCTATGGTTGCCTCGACACTTGCTAAATAAAAGAGGCTTTCTGTTTCAGTATTAAGCCAAAAATCCCCAGGGGAATATCCTGCAATGGTAAAATCTGTAGGATCTGTTTTAAATTTCCATAAATTAGGGGGCGTTCGGGCATTTGTACCCAGATATGCTTGACCACGTATTCCACCACCTAATGCATTACTTTGTGCCATTACTACTCCTTTTTATTTATACTACATACCCATAGAGCGAGAACGTTCCGGTAAAATTAGCCGCGTCAGACATAACTATCTTAAATGCATTAATTGTTTGGTTTGCAACTGAATAGAATATTCCACCGGAAAAACTACTGTTTCCAATAAAAGTACCCGCGCTCACCGAAACTGAATAAGTATTAGTTAAAGAAATAACATTTCCAGCTCCCGAAGTTAAATTATTCATCGGCATCGACGCTGTCGCTATGGTGGCAGCCACAGACCAGTCAGTTCCAGCGGGAGCTTGAGCTAAAATCAATCCTGATTCTGCAAATGCTCCAAAATCTAAATAATTAGTCGAATCATAGGTGGCTCCACCATCATTTGATAATTGAACGAGTACTTTTGAAGCATTAGTTGCCGATGCTGAAGTAATATTTCCTGCGACCAATAAATAATTATTATAAGTATTTGTTATACCGGTAGTGAATGTTAATGATGCCTGTGCGGTTGCAGTACGTGTTTGTATGAGAACTAAATCTCCGCTACCACCCCCTGCTGGTTGGAAAGTAGGGGCTACTCCTGCGCCATTACTCGTCAATACGTGTGTCGCGGTACCAACCGCCGTGGTGACCAATCGGGTACCATCGTAATACACCACACCATCCGTTGTTGCCATGGTAACGGCATTGGTTCCACCCTCAGCTATGGGCATTGGGCTTGTAATCTTATAACCCATTAGTATCTCCTCGTTTAATAAACCTCATAACCAAATCCACTGTAGACCAATTGAATTGATTGATAATTTGAATTCATGATAAATGTAGGCGCTGCGTCGATATTCAACACACCACTTACCGTGGTTACCGTGATATTGAGTGCAGCTGCATTGCCTGCAGAGTCTTTGATCACAAAAGTACGGTATTGAGTTGGTGCATCTGGTAGCTGAATTGTGATTGCAAAGGTAGACGTATCCACCGTCATGTAATACACAGTGGCACCAACGACATACGGTGTTGCGTTGACGACCGAATAATTAGGCAATACCGTTAAACTACGGCTACCCAATTGGCCAGTGGACGTATTTATAGTAACCCCTTCAGTATTGGTGGTGGTTACTCCTACAATACCTTGGATAAATGCTCTATTAAGCTCACCATTGCCAGCTCCAGTAGCACGTCCAATCCTGAGTGTATTATTATCAAGTATTGTTCCATTGTTATTCCAGCCAATAACAATGTTATTGGATTCATTGGTGGTAAAAGCACTAGAAGAGCTACTTCCAATTGAAATATTCCTCGTACCATTTACCAGATCAACTAACGCTGTGCTTCCTATAGCAATATTACCCCCGGCTCCAGAGGCAAGATCATTCAAGCTGGTACTGCCAATTGCTATATTAGCATCTGAAGACGCTATCCTACGGCCTGCAGCAGCGCCAAGGCAAACATTGCTTACCCCAGTGGTAAGCGCAGCGCCAACAGCAAATTCTCCGATTCCTATATTTGCGTTAGAATCTTGAAAATTGAGATGTATGGTATTTCCGACTGCACTAAAATTAACCGTTCCTGAATCAACCGTAGTATCAGCATAGAGATTTACATTACCACCTGACGGCGTTGCGGTTCCATTGTCTGTAGTAATAGTAAATATCGCCGCGATACTTCCATTACCATTTATACCTGCTTGGCTCAAATTACACCTCTTCTTATTTTATTATTTTCTAATAGGCTAAGAAAAGATCTGGACATGTTATACGATGACGCTATATCTCTTCTTTTAATTCCACTTTTAACCAGGTGTAAAACTTCATTTATTTGTTCATCGCTAAATTTAAAGTTAGGATTTTGCGGGCCCGTTTTTCCTAAAGTGGGATGTCTTCCTTTTTTAATCATATCTCTATTATTTTCTAATGCTGTTCCCAACATAAGATGATCTGGCCTGCTACATCTTTTATTATCACACTTATGCATCACATACATACCCTTCGGGATATCTCCATAATGAATAATCCAAGATGCTCTATGCGCCCGCTCTTTTTTCATAGAATAGCCGAATTGCCCATACCCAGGATTTTTAGAGCAACACCCAGACCAATCCCAACAACCCTCTGCATTTCGTATTACGAATTTCTCGTATCCCTCTTGTAGGGTTTGTTTTGGCCCACCGGACATTGTATATCCTTTCTAGTTAGAAGATGCATATAATGCAGCAACATAAAAGGTTCCCAGGGTAGGCGTTCCTTTGACATAAATTATGCCACCCTGATCAATAAAGAATCCTGAACTTGCGTCTGTTTTATTAGTTGAAATATCATACAGAACAAATCCACCCGCCGGCACAATATCTTTATCATTTGTACCATCAGTTGATATCAAAAGATCAACATCAGTCAGATTAACAAATCGTATAAGGCGAATAGGGTGTTCAAATGCAGTTCCTACCGCATCATACGTTCCTGATATTGAAGCAAATCCTAATGATCTGAGATCTTCCCAACGTAATCGTTGTGCGTGTATATACATGTATTCTCCTTATCCGATATACATTGCTTCAACATATACCAATCCAGTGGTAGGCAATCCCTTTGCATAAAACTGATACCGCGCATGTAATGTCGAATCTAATGAGGTAGCAATATTCATTGCAGAGACATCTCTTACTCCCCAGCTATAGGCGGGTATAACCATATGATCTTCAACGCCATCAGTTGATATAGTGAGCAATACATCGGTATTATTGGTAATAGTAACCATCGTAATTGGCTGTTCAGAGGGAGTTCCTATGGCAACATATGCGGCTCCGATAGATGCTGCCGCAAGTGATTGTAGGGGGAGCCATCCAGCACGAGATTTAACACTCATACAGCCTCCTGTGGTGATTGATCTTGTTGTTTTTCTAGCTGTGCCGCATTATCGCGTAGGCTTTGAATCTGAGGGATAAACTCGAGTGTAGCGTCTATACAATCTTGCCAAGTTGCCCCCACAGGTATGTCCAGATAGAACTTTTTACTGTTTTTTTCATTACATATTTTGATGTATCCAAATGCATTCATTCTCTCATCCTTATGAAAATTCAATTACTACAACTTTACCATTTGCTCCATTGCCCCCAGCACCTGAATTAAACCCATTAAGGCCGCCGCCTCCACCACCGCCTCCACCGCCAGGAAATCCACCATTTCCTCCACGGCTTCCCGGAAGTGTTGCTGATCCGCCGCCTCCTCCACCACCGCCGGTTCCTCCGGCCCAGTACCCATTTCCCAGAACAGCCGGATTTCCATCGGTTCCTACTGTGCCATCTTGTGCAGTTCCTCCGGGAGCACCAATGCCCGCGGCAAGAAGAGTTGTACCTGAAGGATTTCTCAGTGGGCCGCCATCTCCTCCCGTGAAACTCGAGACAGAACTTGCGCCACTTCCTCCGCCACCACCAGTTGATCTAAAATGAAGTCCACCATTTATTCCGGTTGTTGTTCCTCCGCCCACTGCTGCTGGTCCGCCTGCTATAACACGGCCCTCTCCCCCAGAAGCGGTAAGAGCGGTAGGAGTTGACCCTTCCCAATGTACTAGTTGTGTTTGTGAAGCTACTGTTGCTCCCGTTCCACCAAGAGTTGCTGCTTGAGTGTTGAGAATAAGATCGCCGAACCCCGAAAAGCCGCCTCCTGCTCCTGGATTACCACTAGTATTATCTATAGTAACAGCGGAACCACCCGCACCGCCTGTACCAACTACTACGGGTTCAGTGGGACCAAACACCGATGCAGGAACTGAATAGTACGCGCAATTACCCCCGGTTCCACCAGCTCCGCCACCTACAGAACCGGTACCCCTTCTTCCTGATCCTCCTCCAGATCCAGCGGACCAAATATATACTTTTACCCATTGAGTATTAGCTTTTTTTGTCCATGTATCTGATATGAGAAATTCAGTGATTGTTACACTGGGCGTGAAGCTTGAAACTTGTGACATACTTACTCCTTTAAACTATATGTTTCCATGTGATGCCAGCTTTTATATTATATACAGCCACATCTGATATATTATATTTTTCTCCTATTCTAACCATGGAAACCCCAAGTGATAAAAGGTTTTTAATTTCCCGAACCTGCGATTCAGTTAATTTTGCCCTCACTTTTGTTCTAACTTTTTTTGCCATATCACGCATATTATCGGTGTGGGTTCCTAAAAACAAATGCTGGGGATTTGAGCAATGGCGAACATCACATTTATGCAAAACAAAAATACCTTTGGGTATTTCTCCATTATGAATTATCCAACTTGTGCGGTGGGCGGTCATAAGCTTTCCTCTATGATTAAATACTGCGTAACCATCACACTTCTTATGGCCACCCCAATCCCAGCAATCATCCGTATTTTTGATAGCAAATTTTTCATAGTGGTCACGAAGCCATTGTAATTTTTGTTCTTCAGTTTCATTAGAAATATATTCACTATGTTCTTTGAGCTGATTGGCGCGCAGAACCTTTCTATTGCACAACGAAGAACAAAATCTGCCAACTTGTTGCTTGCGCTTAACAATGAAATTTTTACTACAATATTCACAAGTTCTTTCTCTTGACATGATATATCCCCCATGATTAAGCATGGACTGATTATATCATATAAATTAGAAAATCCTAACCGTCAGGCCGCACAGGTTACGTTAGTCCAAGCTCCAACTGCGGTAGCTATGTACATACGTTCTGTTGCGCCAGTTGCATCTGTTCTTATATATGTATCGCCTATATGTAGTGCAAGCGCACCAGCGGGAGCCCCTGCGCCACTACTGATAAATACAGGTCCAGGAAGTGAGATGTAGGTAGCTGCGGTCGACAGTACTAGATTGCCATTGGAAAGTGTCGCATCGCCTGCAGTAATTGTCGCTCCACCACCAGAAACGGTCAATCCGACACCGGAATCAGGGGTATTGATCGTAACTTCACCAGTAGAAGCGATAACCATACGCGAAGTATTGGCAACTGCTGCATCTGGATGTGTAAAGAAGTTGAGATTGCCTGCAACGCGGTTTGCAGCGATAGTACCACTAGAGGTCGAAGTAATCGCAGCGCCACTTATTTGAGTGGTGCCATCATGACCCGTAAACAGAATATTACCAAGTCTATCACCACTGGTTATCACGCCAGCGGCACGACTTTTTGTCATTTGTAATATTGGACCTGTTGCATCTGCGGCATTATTTCCCACAGAAACTGCACCGTTTGTAGTAAATATGTCTGTAGAAACTACTAATTGTCCTGTTACGAAAGTATTACCCGTGGCATTACCGATGCTCACTATCCCTGTTCCACCTGTACCAATAGTCGTTGCTGCGGCACCTGTTACGTTAATAGTGGTTGCACCAAGAATATCAACTGCTCCGGTAAAATCAGAAGCCCCAGTAACATTAAGGTTTCCCGTAAGATTAATAGGTCCTGGATTTACTGTAAGCGAAGTAAATACCCCAGCTCCACCATGGACGTTAACCCAAACTGCTTCACCAGCATTAAATCCTACAAGGAAAAAAACTGCGGGGGTATCAGTATTAACCCACTCTTGTCCTATAGCTCCGCCCACATCAGTAACTTGTGGATCGCGAACCGTTACTATTGGATCAGGAAACTGCACGCCAATTGCAGTTGGAAATCCATAAACTCTTTGTCTGCCAATATTTTTTATTGCCATTACTACTCTCCTAGAGAAAAATTAACTATCCAAAGACAGTAAACAATAGGAAATACTCGACAACAAATATGCCGGGGAATATTCTTGTACAAATGGAAAGGATGGGCTATGGAAGAAAATAAAAAATTATATAAAAGATTGGGTATTGATATGCGTATCGATATGCACGCACAAGTTAAGGCTGCTGCAGCATTACGCAACATATCAATGAATCTGTTGGTACATAAGGCTTTATATAATTATCTGAAAAGATCTGACGATATGCCTACTAAAAAATTAAATTAGTAGGCATATATATTATTTTTATTCTTGAATCATATCTTCACGAAATATATCCGATAATTGATCAAGTTGTTCCTGAGATTCAGCTTCAACAATTTCTTGAAGATTAGAAGGTATTCTGCCACCATTTTGACGTATTATACGTTGTGCTGTTTTATATTTTATTTTTGCCGCTTTATTAAAAATTTCCATATCATGAATAACATCAAGCTTTCCCTTATCTGTTTGAGCAAGCGTAGGAATGCTTTCAAGATATGCTTTCATTTCTTCATTGGTAAATCTTCCACCAAATATATCTTTTGCTCCACGTAAAAAACCCGCTGATAGTTTTTCAAATGCTTCAGTATCAGAACTTATCCATTTTTGACCGTGCCTTAAAAGTGTCGCAACTGGTTGAACTATTGCGCCAATTCCAGCACCAATTGCTAATCCTGCACCAGTTCCAATAGCTCTTCCAGGAATACCACCCACATGACCAAGCGCTCCACCGATAGCGGCTCCTGCTGACGCTCCTACTGCGGGACTCACATGATCTTCAATATTTTTTAATATTTTATAAATAGATGAAACAGGAAGATTGCCCTTCTTGATCAATTCTTTCATTTTATTAAGTCGTGGTCCTGCAAAATCTGCTGCATCATTTTCACTAGATAATTTTTTTATATATGGTTTATATTGTTCATCAATTCTCTTTTGATCTTCATTCATTTCTTTTTTCGTAAGTCTTGTTCCATCTTCCCTTACTGAAGCCATTTTAAATCTATCTTTAGCGCTCGTAGGGGTTGATTTTAGCTTTTTTGGCTGCAAAGGAACAGATTTAATTTTTTGTTCAGTAGTCATATCAGAAGTTATCAACTTCTTATCTGAAGTTCTCGTATAAGATCCTACTTTTATTGGTGGCTTTGGTCTATTTGGTGATTTAATTGGTTGATTTGTCCGCGGACTTACTAATTCACTCAGTGTTTCGGGATTAATAGGTCCATTCTTTATTCCCTCTTGGGCAAGATCATTAGCGGAATTTATTTCTTGTTTTTGTTTTTGAATTGAATTACCGGTCAGTGATTGTATTGCATCCCATCTATTTTGTTCAGGGATTTGAAGAAGCGTATCAGCTACTTGTGGAGAAAATATACTTCTTAGTTCATCAGATTGTTTTTTCATCTGTCTGCGTTGACCAATTTCGCCAAGGACATCGTTAATCATTTGTCCTGTTTGTTGTCCAAAAAATTGTGCATTTGATGGCATATATCACCTATTTCCATGAATTAGCTAATGACTGATTAAATGCATTAAATCCTTGACCCTTACCAGCCCCTGCGTACGCAGATAGAGCTGACGCGATATTCTTGGTAACTTCGGGTCTTCCAAGTAATCCTGGTCGTGCGGGTTGTTCAACACCACGTGCATACATCGGTTGAAGACCCAACCTCATTGCATTAAGTGCTTGATCTCTATTTTTCATGCCATATTCAGATTGCATTGCTGCAAGACGCTGCGAAAGATCTGAGCCAGCTCCAGAAAGTTGTGATTGTAATGCTCCCGAAGATAAGGCATTTCTTCCGCTCGCACTAAATCGCTCAGCAATACCGGGAACTATTTCCTGATTGAATGAATTGATCTCTCTTTGTCTAATTGGCTCAAATCCTGCGTACTGATTTTGATATTGATTCATTCCCTGGTTTAGCAATTCATGTAATTGCTTTTGCTGCTCTGGTGAAAATTGATTGAGCATTTGGAGTCCCTCTGGGGTCCCAAAAAGATAATCAAATACCTCATTTCCCGTTTTACCAGCATTTTCAGCGCTACCTCCCCATAATCCCGCGGCTCCTCCACCAAGAGTGCCTAGAACTGTGCCAATTGCCGTTCCAATAGGACCAAATATTGCTCCCAGAGTTGCGCCTAATGATGCTCCACCAGCTGCCCCCGATACACCGCCTGCCCAATTTGCCATGTTATACCTCCATTTTCTTTAGTCTAGAATTGTACATACTCAAACACAATATAAGATATCGTATATGCGCTATAATTATTTCCGCCGGTCGTAATATACACGTTCGTTGCATCCACAGAAACTTCAAGATTATTTGCTACCGCCGCTGCTGACACAAAGGGAAGTGGTATAAAATTAACTAATACCGGATCTGTTGCTGCTCCATATATCTTAAGAGCTGAATATGCCGTTCCAATGCCTGCAATACCATGAGCAATTGTTTTCATGCCCGCTGCGGGTAATGCTCCACAATTTACCGTTGCTCTAAAAATAGGCCGCTGATTATTTACATTATTGGTAGTCGAAAATAATTGACCGCCCGTATTGAATTCAGTGGTAATATATTGAGCAGAATCCTTTTTATTTATTACCCGAATAATATTATCTACTGTAAAATACAGCCGAACTAAAAGTTCTTTAAATTCAGCAGAATTAACATTTGCTTGTTGTAATTGAGCAACATCTAATATGGGGCTATTGGCTAAATATATTCCTGCATTAGTTAACTGGGACATTGTTTCTCCTATTGAAGCCTTGATCCTGTTGGCGTTGCGTATATACACATTGCATGGATCTCAAATCCCTCAGTGGCTATGTTGAAATTACTTAATTGATCATTATTTAAATAGATACGCAACTGTATGGCATTGGAGTCGCCTTGAAGATATACCGGATGCCATAAGCGATCCTGTTTTGCTTCAAGTGGATAGAGCGTGTATGGGGTTGTCTCAAGTATTCCGGTACCCACAATAGATCCATTAGTAATTGACTCAGAAAGGTTTCCCTCTGAACTTGATCCAAGGAAATAATCAACGGTTATTGCGCCCTCATCGGTACGATCAACTAAGAAATCTACTTTCTGTATATACGCGTTGCGGTCTTTATTGACATAGAAATTGAATTGCTTGGTAATAATATCAATACGAGATACCCGAGCAATAGTGCCTCCACCTGTATATGTTTGGCCTAATTGTAATGCTGCCAATATATCGGGAGCTAATATAATAACCTGATCCGCACTTACCACGCTTATTACGGGATATATTCCCGAAAATGGTCCGGTTAACCCGTTAAGAAACTGCAGATACACATAATCACCTTCTTGAGACTGATCGTCTTGCGTGCTGCCATGGGTAGAGACATCAAGATTATGATTGATTGCAGTTACTAACACATTTCCTGAGCTATTTACAATATTTGTAATCTGTAATGCAGCTGCATTTGATGAATCATCAGATGAACACACAAATACAAACCCTTCTTGGTTTCCCGCAATGATATCTTGATTTAACGGCTGACCAACTCCCGAGTCCCAAGTAACATCTGTATCATCCCATGTTGTCTGCTGGCTATCCCAATTTATTGCTGATTGTGATGCTGCATAAAAATATCCCCATGTAGTGATTGAATCTGTATTAAATGCCCAGGTTCCTGCTACATAGTTATAAACTAATATCTTATTTGGGAATGTTGAATTGAATGAATTGGTATCGAGATTGGGGAAAGTCCAATAGACCTGCTCTGCAAAATAATCGCGTATTCCATGTACCCGAGCAACACTATTGGTACCAGCATGTATATTCCATACATCATCCGGTATTTTATCATCAATGCGATCAACGTTTTGTCCATTACATTGATGTATACCGACATTTCCGATGGCTAAGGCTACTTGATCGAAGGGAACTGCCGAAAAGGTCGAGTCTGCGCCAAGTTCTATATTGATTCGTTGCCAGGTAAATGGTTGTGCTGGATTTTCAGTATATACAAGCGTCCAAGTTGATCGCTCAAAGAATACAATGAGCCGATCTTTGACAAAACAACACGAAACAATGTTTTCATGGGTGTCCGCATCAATAGAATTGCCCCTTCCCGGAATATCACCTCTCCATGCAAGGGCATCTAGGGGATCTCCATCTTGAGAATATCTCGCTCTATTGGTATAAGTTCCGGTAGTTTCTGTAGGGCTTAAAACAACAAGTCTATTCTTATACACGACGATCATATTTGCGGTAATTAACCTATTAACACCGCCCGAATCAATTAATGGATTAAGTACTGCCCATACTGCGCCATTCCAATATTTAATACCGTCTGCCGAATTATTATTGGTGACATATAATAATCGATCAGTCGTAGCAATACCTCTCCAGTTGCAGCCCCAGAAGAATTGTGAATTACTTCCGGTCCATACCGCAGTCCCTAATCTTGCCCAAGCACCTGAAGTAAATTGATAGGAAAATTGAGTATCAAATGCATAGGTGGGATCAGCAAGTGAAGTTCCATCTTCATATTGTATAAGACCCATAACTGGTTCAGCGGGATAGAAATAAATCTGTGTTAATGGAGTTGCCCCAGCAAAGACATATACCCCCGTAGTAGTATTATAAGTCCCTGTTCCAATTCCTGTATTAAGCATTGCACCAGGAGCACCCGTGACCGATACGGTAAATATTTGAGTTCCTATAGAAAAAAGCTGTCCCACTTTAAATAATATTCCAGGAACTGTTCCGGTAGCATTACCCGCACCATCAGTTATTCCAACCGCTGCGCCACCTGTTAATGCAATTCTTAATCGGGATGATAATTGTGCAACTTCAACCGCAACTCCCTGATTCATGAGACTTGAGCCGAATCTCTTTCTTACTCGACCACGAAATATGTATGCATTGTTTAATTGCTCGAAAGCATCGTTAGAAATTAACCAAGGTTTAACATCTTTTTGAAGACCGCCCGCAATGGGGGCAATCATAAAGCGGTCGAATGCCATGTTAATATCCCCATACCATATATCTAAAAGAAGAAGTAGCTGAACCGGTCGTTGTTCTTTTAGATGCATAGACCCTAAATTGATTAACAGCGACTATATCCACAAAAGCTATATCTGTATCGGTGTCAGTAGTGGCTCCCCCTGTGCTTCTGCATACCATAACATTCAATATTGCAGTTAATGTAGGAACTGTTCCACCGCCAAATGTAACTGTTTGAAGGCCAGTGGCTGCTGCATTCCCACTAATAAGAATTATTCCTGAAGGAAGATAGGTCCATAATCCTGTTCCAGCGGCAGGAGTCGCAGTACTTAAGATAGATGCAGTCATGGGAACATCTTGTGCTCCTGCAAAGTGTTGTGTGTGGATAAATGTTTCCTGCTTGGTGGTTAAAGGGAATGGTGCGGCAGGAACTTTGTTATATAATCCTGTTTCTGTTGCGGCAAATGTGGGGACTGCTGCCTGAACTACTAATTCGAGAATATTGTGCTTACCTTGATTGCCCGATCCATCATTATACGTTACGTGATTAACCCCAAAGGCCGTATTAATCGCGGCAAAGTTTGCATTGATAAGATCTCTTGAATTTCCAAGTGTCTGACCAGGTACTGGAACGTTATTTAACATAGTATCTCCTTAGGTCAAAGACCCTTAATATGGTCCACCAAATGGGCCGTACCATCCATAATTCCATTGAGTTTTTCTTGTATATATCGTTGAAGTTCGTTCATTAGCAAGAACGGTTGATGTCGCAGAAAGAACTAGTTGTTCTTGTTTTTTAAATTCAAACATTATCTGCGCGACAGAGTCCATATCCATACGATCTTCAAAGACTTTTTTAGCGGCCCCGTACGCAATATATTGCCACCATTGTTGTAGGTTTGGTTCTTGATCTTGTCCTAATAATTCAGTTGGGCGTATATCGACTTGCATTTCAACAGGATATGCCTTATCAGGAACTGGACGCACGGTAAACTTCTGATCATAAAACAATATGGTCGTTGGTCTTCCCGTTTGGTAGGGAACAACTTCTGAGGTGATAACATTTCCACTGACTGTATTATTAGGAAAGGTTACTGAAAATGCGCCGGTGAGGTAGTTAATGGATCCAAGATTTGTAGCGACTGTCGTAATATTTGGATAACTTAAAACACCCACTTCATTGTTAGTTGGATAATCTACCACGGTCATGGCTTCATTATTTGCGCCAATAGTCGTAATAATGACATTATTTTGTAAAAATGGTGATCCCGTTATTGTTCCGGTAAATGGTCCCGTAGTTCCATCGCCAACTGCTATTTGATTGGTGATTTGATTGTATTTCGGCCAATTACCATAAAATACATCTTTATTTTGGGTATACGTAACCGGATATCCCGATATATACACCGATGGATGTACCGCAATTACCTTGTTATTGAAATCATAGAGCGCATCATTTACATCTGTTGTTTCTGTTTCGTATGTATCCACATTGGGCTGTGTATAAAAGATAAATGTTGATCTAAGATTGTAGATCCGTATATGTTGTGGAAAGTCATATAAGATAAAGGTGTTTATATATTGGTCTAATTCCGCAGTAGTGAGATTATTTTCAGAGGGTGATCGTGTTAGCCTTCTTACTTTTTTTCGTATCTCTGCGAGTGTTGTCGTTGCCATTACTACTCTCCTACAAGTTAATAGGGCAATTTTAATTTAAATGATTCCATGTCTTCCTAAGTTTTATATCACTTATAGTTGCAACGGAAACTTTAAATTTATTGGCTATACTCTTTCCCATAATTTTATTTCCAAGCATTTTTCTAATTTCAATTACATCATACATAGATAACAGTTGACATCTCTGTCTTCCTTTTCTTGCCATATCTATTGAATTGTCTTTTTTTGTGCCAAGAAATAAATGATTGGGATTAGAACAAATTTTATTATCACATAAATGACAAACTATTAATCCTTCAGGAATTTTCCCTTTATATATCATCCAGGATGCACGATGAGCCTGAATTGCCTTAGTATTAAAGAGAAGCTTACCTCTGCCCTGTAATAAATGACCTTTCCATCCCCAACATTCATTAATATCTTTCTTGATAACATGTTTGTTGAAAAATTTATTTAATCGATCTATTTTTTGTTCATAGGTTGCTTTATTCCAGAAAATCATAGCCCTACCTTATTATTGGCAATACATTTCTAGTTGCCTGCTGCACGGTATTTCCTACTTCTCCAATGGGATTTACTTGTCCCACCATACCAAATGCACCCAATGCAGGTGGCTGCGCGGGGATTACATACGGATCGAAATAGGTCGAATCAAAATCCATTGAAAATGAATTATCATCTATCTTTGTTATGGGTCCATATAATCCATTGGCCTGAAGCATCCCACATCCACGAGGTATAAAAATACGTACAATTAATCCCGTATCATATTGATTGTCTCCTGCAGTTGTCCCATCAAAGCTCGTGGTAATAACCATAGGGTTACTTTGTGTAATAGAAAGTATGCAGCGTAATGCGGGTTGAAACGGGGGAAACTGTTCAATATTGAAACGTGGATCACCAGGCATTGCGTCTCCTAGGCGGGCATTCCGGTATTTGAATATGTTACTTCAACTACATTACTTGTTCCGTAATCTTCTGATTCCTCGAGATAATCAAGATCAAGAAACTGGAAACGGTACTTCTTCTTCTTGATCTGCATGATGGGCTGCCCTTGCATTTGATTGCGTGTATGTGCTATGCCACCCATTACTCCATCATTCCCACGAAGATATTCATATTCTGGTGTTGCTAATCCACGCACATGATTACGAACCCCACGCGGTATTTGATACGTTTCACCATCAATAAACTTATAACTTTCAGGTTTTTGGTCTTTATACCGGCGATAGGTAAAGACAAGCGATCTTCCAGGATTCTCATCATTTTTAAACTTGCATACGACCAGTTCAGCATCCCGAACTCGTTTCTTTTCTAACTCTTTGACGAGATCCGCTTTGCTTTTCTTGGCAGCAGTTGAGTATGAAGTATTATCTATACGACCCGTATTATACGATCTTTTATCTGTTTGATTCATATTCTTTCTCCTTCTATAAGGGGATATTCTCATGCGCAGGTATCCCCTTATAATTCATTTATTATTGATTAAACGATTTACCCGCAATCCAGGTTATTTCGTCACCGACAACCCCTGCTGGGCTTCCCGTTCCTGCCATTAATAACATGCCAAGTTGTGACGTGTTAATAGTTGCATCACTAATAACATTTTTAACTTGAAGTATCGCTTCTGCGGTATCTTCACCCACTGGCAATGTTTGCGCAGGGCTGAATGATGGTCCGCCATTTACTGGGAAAGTAAATGTTGTGAAGCTTGTTGAGTCAACATCAATGTCGATAGTATTTGTGGTACTATTCGCATCGTTTTGACCAATGTTAACAATCGTTGCTTGAACTCCATTAAGTTCAACCATACCCCATACTGTTGATGGGATAACTACACGAACAGATTGGCCAATCTGATAGAGATGTGGCGCTGCAAATGTAATACGTGTTAATCCTGCAGCCAAGTTACCGCCGCCACCAACTGCTCCACCAGTTTTCAAGATTTTTGTAATCTCGCGTTCTTTAGGATTCCAGTATGGTAATTGTACGACGCGGAATGATCCGGTTGTACCCGCAAGCGCTAATGTTGGGCCGTAAGTTAAATCAAAGGTTGTACCATTGATAACAGTAATCGTGAAATCATACCCATTCAATTGACCTGCATTAGTAATATCATACAGACGTACAATATCACCCGTGCTCATACCTGTTGTTGAACCGGTTGTTACACGAGGAGGTGTTGCGGTTGAAACAGCAGTAATGCCTGTTGAACCGTTATTAAGCGCGCCAAGTTCTTGGAGTGAAGTATTCTTTAAATAGAATCCAGCAGTCGCTGCAATTTGACCAATAGCCAACGCATTTGTTGCTGCAGTCTTGGTATATATTGTACCGCGACCTACTGCATCACCACGTTGCCATTGAAACTGAGCGCCTGTTCCTGCTCCCGCTGCATAAGAAACTGTTTCATTGATAACAGTCATCCAATCAACACCAGAAGGCAATGAGATAAATTTGGCAGATCCTGTAGCAGTAAATCTTCCGCTAAATGTACCTGTAAAAACAACTGACATAGTACCTCCTTATAGTGCTAATGTGGTACGCATGTTCACGATCCACTGATCATTTAAGATCCTGCTGACCTGTGACATTGTCCATGCAAGGGTTATATTTTGAGCGAGTGGATCACTGAATTGAGGTGGGCGATAGATAATGCGTGATGAGAAATTATCTTGTTCTACCATTGCATACGCTTCACGACCAAATACAAAACAGTTATAGACGTTAGCGCCCAATCCTGATGCTGAATAGGATATTGATCCTTGGGATGAAGTTAAAAAGCGAATATTATTTACAGCACCCCACTCTGAATTAAGTGTTCCGTCATTTGGTGATGGATAGTTCCATTTAGGCAAGAACCCAGCAACTGATTCCAATTGCCCACCAACATCGGTATGTGCTAATGCAATATACGCATCACGCAATGGCCCTGTTCCAAAACGATCTTCTCCGCGTTGATTACGCAAGATCATCCAGGCATCATTACCTTGTAACATAGTTGTTACGGCAACGATATCTGAAAGAGATAAGTTTGATGGATCATCTCCGTTATTACCGCCAGTGCAATAATACACAGTCGCAGTAGCTGCCATCATATCACGGGTCAATTGATCTTCAGTCATACGCATAGAAAGACCAAGAAGTTCTGACATGTTTGATAACACGGCATCTTGGTTTTGCATTGGTATAGTTTGATTCAATGCCATGTATTGACCATAGATTGAAACCGTTGCGTCAATATCAGTACGCTCTGGGCTCACTGCTGGTGGTGTTGAACCATCAAGAGGAACCAATGATGTTGGGAGACGTTGATATCTGTAGAAACGTAAGGTTGTACCACCTTGTGCAGGAAGTACGGTGCGCATTGCGCCCACATTATGGATAAGATCTGGGGTTTTAATCGACAGCATCCTATCATGCAGTGATTGTTCCACCTCTGGTGGCAACATAGCACTCGTAGTAAGCATAGTAATTCTCCTTTTAACGTCCGTGTACAAAAAAACACGATCGCTCAAGTGTCGAAATATATAAGTAACAACAGTTTGAAGCCGGACGTTGCTTCATTACGTCCTGGTTGGCGAGACCTATACGCCTTGTATGGATATGGCTCGGCGAACACCTCTACGCCGATACGCTGACGAAGCGAGATACGTCGCGGGAATTATACTACGGTTTACAGTAAAGACAAAAACCCCGGGGTAACAAACCCGGGGTCAAAGAGGAGAGGCCAGTAATAAAGAAGAAAATTACTGGGAGTACACAAGAAGTACGTTTCTAGGATATCCAGCCCATGCCAGATCTGCGTAAGAGCTCTTTATCATCATCAATCTTTTTTCTAATTTGGTCTTTCATCTGTTCAGTAAGCACACGCCTTCCTGAAAAGTCTGCGACATGTGAAAGCGGGCTATTTTGTTGCTGTGAATTGACTGGAGCTGCAGCCGCAGGCTTTGGACCAGCAGGCCGTGAAGGCTTTCCTTGCGAATACGCTGCAGGTGCTTGTGCCCGATCTATAATCCCTGAATTAAGCACATTATTATACAGCGTTTTTATACGCGCATAATGATGCTGCTGCGACATAATCGTGTAATACCCTTCAGGATCAAGCGCTTGGAAATTCTTTATATTTTCATCAGTTAAAACCGTTGCAAGATCAGGATATTTTTCACGAAGCGAGTTTATTGCTATTTGTTTTGCATTTTCTGACTCTAACTGGGAGAATTTTTCTTCGAATTTTCGTTGAATCTTTTGAACAGTTTTCTTATATGTACGCCCATCAACAATGTCGTCATCGGGTATATCAATGTCTTCTTCATTTTGTGGGGCATGACCATTGCTTTGTTCAATTGACCCTGAATTGGCAAGTTGTTCTTCTAACTTTCTTAATCTGTTTTCTGCTCGCTCTCTTTCAAGTCTTTCTTTTTCAAGTGCTTGACGCATGTTAGTAAGATTACGCTCTTTTTGTTCTTGTTTGGGATCGATAACATCGGGTTGTGTTTGTTCGGCTGCAGATACTTGTGCTATTGGCTCATTGTTTACTATTTGCTCGGTATCATCAAACATACCTACTCCTTTTATTGTATTATGGCTTCAGTCTGTGGACTATTATATTTTAGATAATATCCATCAAATTTAGGATCTTCTTGATTCTCTTTTTTAACCCATTCCAATAACTGTCCGGACTCAAACATCATACACATGTCTGCCTGACGTCTATGGATAGGATCATTTATATACTGGGTATAGTTTTGCACATATTCTTGATGTTTTGATTTTACCGGGATATTCCACAGGAATTCCCAAGACATTGATTCATGGTGATAGAGGAAAACGCTCTGTTCATATACAGGCGTCGGCATGCTTTCCCTAAAGATACAAGCTGCTTTAAGCCGTTGCCCATGCACAACCACCGGCACTATATAGAGATTCATATCTTCGGGAGCACGCTCAACCATGTTCACGCGGAGCATCGGAAGTAAATAAAAATCTTTATGATAAAACTGGGGTTTTTGTTGTGCTTTATGTATAGCGCCACGCATTGCAGCTTCCATGGCAGATTCTACCGTAGCATACTCATGATATATCTCATCAGTAAGCTCTCCCCAACTTTGCATCTTAAGCGTCATTCATTTCCCCTCTTTTATTCAGAACTCTCTTCTTATCTTGATATATTGCTTGGGATCAGATTTCTTGCAGTATAAATAAATACGTACCTGAAATCAATCAAGTACGTACTGTAATAAAAGAAGAAAGATGAATTATTTTCTTCTACAAGAAGTTTGTTTTGGGGCATTACATTATACAGGTGGACGAGGAGCAACCGACATCGCACCTGTATAACAAAGAATTAATTTCGATACTTAGAATCGGTATACCATCGTTGCATGCGTTTTTCTTCTTCAGCCTTAGATGACTTGCTTGCCTGCTGTAATTGCTTTGGCGTCTTAAGGACGTTATATGCAATCTTCATGGTCTTTCTAGAAGGCCGAATACAAGAAACACTCACCATGGTAACTCCTAGTACTTTCTATGTGATCGTTCTTTACGAGCTGATGAACCAGTTTTATTAATCTGGTCATTAACTCCCTTAAAAAGCATAGGAACTGATTGATCATTTAGCCCCCAATCACAAGGAGCCCAATCTTTATTGATAACTTCTTGTGGAAGTCCTGCTGGCTTAGACCAGTCTGACTTTACCATGCCATTATCCATAGCTGAATCATAATATTTTTTCATCATGGCTTGCGCCCTTTCGATAGGATAGAAACCAAGTCATAGACAATTTGTCTACAACTCAATGTAACAATACATCTAACTATCCAAGTGTACCCCGTGACAATCTGTCACGGACTCACTAGGAACTTTTAATTAGGCCTACGTTAACACAGAGGATGTTCGAGCGCTATTATTTTCTAATGGTTGCTCATACTGTTGTTGACCTTTGATTGCCTCGGCTATCTTCATAAACTGATGTAGATGTGCGATATCCATACCCTGTAATTCCTTCATTGCGCGTACAAAATCAAGCAATGCTGCTTCTTCATCTTTTTCTGCTTGCGCCCGTCTTTCAACTGCCAATGCTTTATTTTCATCCACACGCGATACCCGCTCAAGACCCAATCCCTCGTCTGCAATTGCACGAGCTTGGGTAAGCTTGATCTGTGCTTGCGCTTGTTGCATTTGTAACTGAGCCTGCATTTGTTGGGTTTGCTGTGCTTGCAGTTGTTGTTGTGCCATTGATTGCATGAGCTGATCTTTGTTTTGTAGAGTTGCTGATTGAATCATATCAGTGTCAGGTATTGCAACGCCCATTTCACGAAGCTGAAGCATCTGCGCAAACTGCATTTGTTTCTGGGTATCAGTATTGAATCCTTCTTCCACAATGCAATGATATTTACCAAAAGCCTTATTATAGAACTGTGGCATTGGTTCTTGTCCCTCAAGCATCTGCTTAACCTTCATGGGTCCATAATTAAGCGTTATCATTTTCATGGCCTTCTCTCCTACCATTTTCAAAGAGAAGTCAGCATTATCGAATAACGGACGAAGAGTAACAAGTCCTGCACCTTGACGAAGTGCGGCGAGAACTCCCGCTTTATCATCAATGGCTGAGCCCATAAGCTCTTCATTGATACCCGAAACCATATTCATTTCTTTTGAGAATGTTTCTTGAAGTTGAAAGAATGAGCCGGGTATTTGTGGAGGAGTAATCTGCTGCACATCACTCATTTGTGCTTCATCTTTAAGCGGTATAATCCTGCCTTGTCCTGTTTGGAACAAGTGCTTCATATCAATGACTGAACCTATCTTAAAGATATATCCTGAATTTGCCTGTGATTCTAAAAGATCTGCCGAAAGGATAATGCGGCGATTGAGAAGCATTTGTGGATCGCGTAATGCGCGGCATATTCCCTGGAGGCGACTATAATAATACGGCATCATTGGATTGTAATAGCCAACTACCGGAACAAAGGGGAAATCATCAAGGCCAAAGGGGTTCGGACCATCATAAAAGACACGATCTTGGATCATGATTGCTAAACGAACCGTGCCAATTGTTTGTGTTTGTATCTCTATTTGCGGATTTGCCGCCATGAAATATTCAAACATCTCAGAATCGAGCTCTTCTTTTTGTATCTCGCGCCACTGGCCCGTATTATTATCGACCATTATCTTTCGTTCACGATAATCTCGGTAATAATATTCATCATATGAAACCAGGTTATTACTCGATACTCCATAGTTCTGCGGCATAAACTGAAAGCGGCCATCACGACCAACGCCTGTTGTATTTCCTGCAAGCGACATGATCTCTTCGTATCTTTCAGGCATTAATGAAGCTGCTGCTGAATGAGTAAGGTAATTACGTACCCATATAAAGTTACAATCTGATAGATCTTTATTTCTAAAATAGGGATCTATGAAAAATTGATTATAGGAAAGATTCTTGAATTTGATATCGCCAAAGATAGGGTCGTCGCTAAAATCTAAGTACATCTGTATCAGATTCATACCGGTGATACAGGCACCTTGATGAAATGCTTCAGAGAATATGTCTTCAAAGTTTGTTTTTTTAACCAGATGAAAAAGAACTTTGGTCATTTGATCGGCAGTTTGTTGATCTCCGCCTTCAAGAGGTGTAACCACAAGAGACTTACGCTGATCTCGCTGGCGACCAGAGACCATGTTGCATAATGGCCGAGTTCTATTGAAATAGTATACTGCCCTACCATTATAAAATTGCGGATTTCCGCCAATATCTCCATATAAAGACACATCCCCCGCCTCAAGGCGTGAATCTATAGTTGCTTCAGTTTGGTGGGCCATCCATAAAGAACTGTTAAGGGTATAGCAGTTGTCTATCTTCTGCTTAATTCCACCATAATCTGTGGCATTAGGTAATTGTTCCGTTTGACGAATCAACATTACACATTCTCCTGCGCTTCATACGTACAATATTTTTGAGTAGCGTACTCTATCAGAGAATCAGGCGCAATAAAAAGGCCGGAGCATGTTATTTACGCCGGCCTTTTAACACTGTGTATATATAGAATTACCACATTACATATACACCCTAGCGACCTTCTCTATTTTGGAGCATATACAGAGTCAGTCCATTGGCAAGGATGCACCCGGCAAATGAACTTATTCCCGCAATGGCTCCCACTTTGTAATAATCTGATCTGAGTTTTTTCTCACGTGCGGCGAGTATCTCTTTATTCTCTGCATGAGAATATGATAATCCCAGAATTAAAATGGATATTGATAGATATGACTTCATAAGATCCTCCCTAAAGGAAATGAACAATATCGCCATGATGTTATCACAGTACATCTACCGATAATAGTTCTGGCGCGGTTTATTAAAAGCAGGAGGAAGAATTCCCCTACCCGCATTAAGTGCTTCAAATTTCTTCTTGTCGTATTCTTCTGAGGTGATAGTAGTCGAACATAAATGTAACCCTTGGCACATATATCTAATTGAATCCGCATAGTGACTCGCCCAATTATGTAGTGGCTTTGATTTATATATCTGCCTCTGTTCATCCCATTCACGGTAATAGTTTTCAAGCGCATCAATAAGTGATTTACATTTATTTTCATCTATCCAGAATTTAGGAAAATGTCTCATGACGTTCTCTATGCCATCTTGTAGATCTAATTGCTCTAAGACGGTGAAGGTAACTCCCATTTGTCGTGCCATTTCATAGCGAGTTACGGCACCACCGCCCCATTCACGTACTTTAATATCATGCGGTGCAAATATCTTGCCCATGCGTTCCCAATACGGCTTACCTCTGAGTATTCCCACATAATGATCAAGACCAAGACCACGGTTAGAGTAACAATCAATAATACGGATAACACTGTCGCCACCGGCAACCTGGAACCATATCATGGTAGTCGCGTCATTAACCCCGATATCTATTGCACAATGAGTAAGTAATCCAGGCTCATATGAAACATTGGTAATCTGATTTGCTTGTTTAAGATTGATAAGGCACTTGCCAAATACCGCTCCGTCTTGACCTCTTTGGAATGAGCAGAGATATTCCTGTGCAAATAACTCAGGCGACATTCTTTTTTTCTCTGAGACAAGATCTTCTTCGCTGATATGCTTCGTTTCTTCTACGGTCTTATGATACACAAACCATTCTGAGGGGAGCATCTTTGCCACTTGGTATTGCATCCAGAAGTGGTTCTTGCCACAAGGGGTGGATGCCATTATCACAATTCCCCCATTACCCGCAAGAATTGGAGAAACGGTGTTGTATACATCCGCATCCATGTACGCATACTCAGAAAGGATGACCATGTACGGGTTTGTTCCCCGGATAGAAGTGTTATGTGAATCACCTGCCACGCATTGCAGCACTGAATTGTTCTTGAATACAATCTTCATCTCTGAAGCATTGATACTTTTAATAAGCTTGGGCGGAATAAAATCGATAAAGCGATCGCCCGTGCTGCTGATTGCAGAGAATATTGCACGGTTTGCTTGCCCATAGGTGGGCAGAACATAGTGAACAAGACAAACTTTTCTTAGGCATTGTCTAATGGCGAGATTCCATAGAGTGATATCCTTGCCTGCCCGGCGCGGAAGTATGACGAGTACCTTTCTATATCCCTTGTTTTCAATAGCATCAAAGATAGGTTCTTGATAGTTTCTTAAGTGAAATTTATCTAACGTGATCTGTTCTTCTACTCCAAGCTTCAATTAAACTCTCCTTTAAATTGTGCTTCATAGGGAAGATTATCTCTAACTATTTCTTGGTGGCCTTTGGATATCCGATAGTAAAAGCCAATAAAGTATAGGACTTGGCATTCTTCCCCCAGCCATAAAGACCAATCCTCCTTGAGAACTCGTTCCTATATCTATTTCATTGGTATCAGTGATAAAGAGAAATCTCTCTCCAGTGTCTGGTGGCGGTGTGTCGCTCGCATTGATCCATTTCATGGGAGTATTCTCCTACTTGTCTTGGCGTAGTATGTAGGCGAAGACAGAAAAGTGAACGGAATATAACGCGAATTATACTAATATGATCTATGCGGTAATTCAAGTGGAGGGACTGATTTGAAGTTTGTATAAATCGATCATTTTATCAAGGCTTAGACTTATCTTATCATGTCCTTTTATAAGAAGTTTATCGCCGTTCTTATTATTCCAGGCATCTTTAAAATTACGCGGCCCTACAATAGATTTATATTCATCTCCAAATGCCCATTGTGCAAACTTTTCAGAATCTTCTAGTGAAAAACCGCGAGCTTGAATTGTATTTTTTAAATTGCCACATTTAATAAGACAAAACATATAAACCTGTTGCATAAATTATCGATAGCGGCCCTGTGCACCGGGCTTACGTAACCTTAAGACGTCTATGGTTAACCGCTATATTTATATAACTTTATTTTATTATGGCGCTTCTGGCAAATTCATCCAATGGGATATATTTTCTTCATTAAACATCCAGCCACCCTGTAATCCTGGGATATCTTCTTGTAAATACCACCATCCAATCATAATATCTCTATGATTATCTATAATTAATAATTTGTGGGGACTATTGTCAGGCAATCTATCTTTAACACTAATCCATTTCACTTCTTATCCTTATATACCATGTTCAGAAATTTCTTGAAATAATTCTTCAGTTTTTTTAATCATTTCACTGTGGATTTGTTTAATCTTTTCAGTTTCCCTAAAAGTGGAACACTCCTCTTCTGGATGATGAGCTTGAAACATACGATGCAGACATAGTGACTTCATTATTTCTTCACCAATTTTATCCAAATCATCCCTTGTCACTCCCCATAATACATCTTCAATCTTACACATTACACATTTCTGCACTTTCCCAATCTTCATTTCTTCTCCTTTTTCTTTCTTTCTATAGCTTCTTCATTCAAAGGATAATTTGATATTACTAATGACCCATCGGTAAATACAAGAAGGCGTCTGTGGTTAACCGCTATATTTATATATAATATGCCATTTGATTTTATTTGTTCAAATTATGTTTTTGAAAGTTTCTCAAAAACAGGGCGATATTCTTCATGCATTTTTCGCGCCATATGCAAAATAAAATTTTCTTCCGCTTCTTTTCTCATGAGAAGTTCATCAGGGCTCAATTCAAGGTTATTAATTCTTTCTTCGCGTGATTTATCAATAATTTCATTCATTGCGATCTCTATATTTGCAAATTGAATATTGGCCTCATTTATAATTCAATTTTATTGAGGGTTAATTTAATATCGTTTTTAGTATTAAGACTGTCCTTAGCGATATTTATTTTAACTTCTTTTATGCGATATTCTTGGTCCCAGCTTTTATATATAAGTATTCCAATAAAAAAAACGAAAAATATTACAACCAAAAACTTTAACAAGTTTGCTATGCCTTGGCCAAAGTATCCATAACATTTCTCTTCCCATCTATGTGTACATACGGGACAAAATATTTTATTTTTCATCTTTTACATCCTCTTCTCTATTATATCAGATCCTTGCCATCTACTTCCCTTTTCCTCGAGCCATCTTTCTTTCAGCCAATGCAGTCATTATTGCGCGGCGGCTATACGGAGGAAAGTTGTTATAAGTTAATATACCATTCACTGCTAACATGTCATCAAAGCTGCCCCGTCTTTTCTTGAGCCAATCTCTACGCAATCCTTTACGGGCTTTTGCTAATGAATGTGCTTGATACCAGCTGGCGGGATAACATGAACGATGACGAGATAATGCAGATGATGATGATGAAGATGATGCGGCATAAGAAAGAGATGGAAGTGATATACATAAGAGGGTAGTAAATAATAACTTATTCATAATGACCCTTTCGTATTCGTATAATGATTATGAAATCATACCATTATTCTACGTTTATCGAGTCATTTACCTGTATAATCTTGCCCTCGATATCAAACGATATCTTCTTATTACAACGAGTCTCTATATATCCCACAAGCCATGAGATATTACCCTCAAGAATGTCAATGCGATGCTTCAACTGAGGTATCTTGCTTTTATTACGAGAAATTAGTGTATTTCTCAGGGTGTGGCCATTAACAAAGCGCCTATTACAGAGCTTGCCACAGCCACATTCACATTGCTTCATTCTTTTTCTTCTTCTTTTTCTCAACTGGCGCGCGCATCAACTCAAGTTCTTGGGTAAGCTGCTCAATCTTTGCTAGTGCTTGCTGTTCACGGAGTAATGACAATCGCAGTTTCTCTTCAAAATCGTACTGCTTATCGCCAGAATCAGTAAAGAATGAGTTAAGTGATGTTTTATACTGCGCAAGCTCCTTCTTAAGTTCAATCATCTGATCTGATTGATCATCATAAAAGATCTGAAGATTGGCGCCGCGTGTTTCGAGTTCATTGTTCTCTCTACGTAAACGCTCTACTTCAAACTTAAGATCATTATCTGCGCCATGGCCTTTAAACCATGTTCTAAAATCCATCATAGTTTATTCCCCTTTAATCATCTTTGAATGCTTAATATGGTCTTCATATTCATTGAGCGCATCCTTAATCTTAATCGCAGGCCTATAAGAATAAACATACAGGGGTTCTATATGTGAGTATTTTATCTTAATCTCATGAATGGAATCATTCGGCCATAATTCATTGAATTTTAAGAAATAACCATCGCATAAATAAGAAGAATATCTGTTACATCGACAATCATTAGAGCACGTAAACAAATAAGCACCAGGAGGATTAAGAAATGATTCAAATTCCTTAATCTCTTTAAGTCTATTTTTATCCTTTGCTAATGCAAAAAGCAACTCATCCCATCTGTCTTGCATCATAAGATATTCCTCATTTGATCTCTGTCTCATCTTTGCAACAATCGCCATTTAATCTTTCTCGCACCATATTCCACATGGTTTTATTCCATGATGATTTATAATCGCCATAGAAGCTTGAGAACTCTTCAAGTAGTCCCTTATCAGCTAAGAAAACTTTTATAGCGGCAAATGCTTCAGAAAATTCATGAATTTCTTTTTCTGGATTTTTCTGTATCTCAATTTCAAGATATCCCGCATTTCCCATAATAAGATCAACTTTATCTCCATCCATTGTTTATTCCTCTTTCTCGTAATGCCTCTATAGTTTTATGTTTACACGCAAGCGTATGTAAATTAAGTCTATTTATTTCTCTTCTTGTATCATCATCAACTAATTTACCAAGAATATCCCACATAGTGATCCATACTATTTTTCTATGTTTCACACAGTATCCATTAAGATCCGGGTATTCGTCACATTCTTCATTTAAATGATCAGCGCATATAGTTTTTGCGCCCAGACATAGATATTTATTTTTAACTTTAATTACTTTTTCTTTTTCAACATAATATGGACGACCGAATGTTGTTGATGTAGCTCTTTGTCTATCTGTTAAATCATCCCATTTTCCCGTAAAAATCATCCATTCTTTACCATTAATAATATTAATAAACTTTCCTTGTAATTCTGGATGCTCTTCCTTAAATGCTCCCCATTGATATAATTGTTCATTTTTTATTTCAATAATCACGATGATATCTCTTCACTCATTTTCAACAATCAACCATGCAACTGCAAGCGCAGAAAAGAACAATGCCCACGCTGCAAATAAAATATATTTCATATATCTATGCCACTATTAAAAATATACACGCAAGTATAAACCCGATAAGACATACTATCCACCAGAGAGATTCATAAGTGTCCATTGATATCCCTTCTATCAATAACAAAAGATTCATCAACTCACCATATAGCTAACCCATAACACACTACAATTCAATTTTAGCCCGATAAAATTATTATCAGACACAGTTGTAATTCATGGAAACTTTGGTGTGTAATTTTAGATAATTATTAATATTATCAGACACAATAATTACCGCTCAACTACAAGGTAGAGGGTTAGCGCCACTAATCCGCAAATACAAAGGCAACATACTCCACCGATATAATAGTGAACATGTGATCCAGATTCGCGCACTATTACTACATGATGTCTTCTGCGCGTCTCATATCTGGAGGTTATTGGCGTGGGTGTTCTTTGTAATTGGGATTGATTGCTGATTTTGATCTCAGTAAGGGATAAGGGAGTGGAGGCCCCCGAAAGAGTTTGTGTGCTGCATATACAAACAAACAACAAGAGCCTCCACATATTTACTTCCTTTTTTTACGCTTCTTCGATAATCCTGCTTCATTAAGCGATATTGCGATTGCTTGCTTGGGATTGCTTACAATGGGCCCTGATGGTGATCCTGAATGAAGCTTGCCTTCCTTGAATTTGTGCATCTCTACTTTAACACGCGCCTTCTTTGATTTCTTTGACGCTGATTTTTTAAGCTTCGGCATAACATACTCCCTTAAATAATGGTTTATGAATCCTTTTTATCTTCTTTCTTCCACTCAGGGAATGATCCCTCAAGTATCTTCTCTAATCTTTTCATCTTTGCTTCTATATCAACACCCCACGGCTCGTTAAGTCGATCATCCGCGAATAATTCTTTCAATAAAAGCCGCGGCTCCGGCATACCCATTGAATCGCCAAGGCGTATCAGTAAAAACTTAGAGATATCTTGCAACGGCTTCCATTTTTCTTCAAGCTCATGCATATACTCCTCAGGAAAGTTAATCACTTCACCCACAACAAATATATCTATATGGTTATCAAATAATCGCTTCCACCAATCATTGTAGTATTCACCAAACTCCCTCACTTGTTTTTCATACAAGGCGTATTCTTCTTGCGTCATTCATCACCCTCCCTTACTGAGTTGATTAACGGTTTTCCCGCACTAAATCTTACTACATGTCTGGCTGGCACAGTAACCCTCTCAAGTGTAGCGGGGTTCAACCCAATCCGAGCACTCCTTAAGACTCTCTTAAATGTTCCAAACCCATACATAACCAACCTGTCTCCCTTGCTAAGTTTCTTCTTCGAAATCTCAATAAACGCATCGATGGCCTTCTTACATTCACCAATATTCAAGCCCGACACATCAGCCATCTCTTTAATCAATTGTTTCTTATTCATTTACTTCTCCAATTTAGCCAATAAAAACAACGCTGCCATTCCCCCTGCAAATATACAATAGACCCCACACACAAAATAAGGCAAGATCCGCGTCTGATCGGGAACAAAAGTATTTAACTGCCGCGGGGGTATATCCGCGACATCTAATACATTATCAGACACGGGTATCACTTGATCCCGATTTACAGGGTAATACCCTGCGTTTTCACTTGTGGTCTGACGAGACGTGGTATGTTGTGCCGCCTGCAAAGAGCTGCAAGCCAACAGGGCTATAAGCGTGAGAGTTTTCATTCTTTATTCCTTTCAGGTACTTCGGTTGTTACTGGAGCCGCTGGTAGATTAACAATAATAGTTCCACCTGCTTGCTGCTCGTCTTTCTTGCTCAACGATGCCCGCCATTCAACGATTGCCTTATATTCAGCGTCATACATCGGCTGATATCTTTCAATTGCTCCTGCATCATACTTACGGGTAATTGCGCCTATTTCTCGCCTGCCGGCAATACGATCCATCGCAAACTCATACATGCGTTGATACTTGGGATATTTCTCTTTCCACCGATAGAAGTATTGATTTGCAATTCCTCTTTCTGCAAAGAACTCTTTAATGCGTAGTGAATCATCCTTCTTGGACCACTCCACCAAATCCATAAACAATCTATCTAAAAACCCCTCAGATATCGGCTTCTCCTTCAGAAAAAACATATCTGTGTACGTATCCACTATCCTTACCTTTTCAGGATCAGTTGTTATAATTTGAGTATTTTTACCCAAACTCTTTACAACTCGCGTTTTTTTATCCTTTTTTTGCATTTACTTCTCTTCTAACTTTTTTACACATTCTTGTAGAAACAGTATCTCTTGTTCAAGAAGATTCTTGCTGGTAAAAAACTCATTAGTTGGTCTATATCTTCCTGCGCTCTTGAGCATTCGTTCATTTTCAGGATTTGATAATTCCCACACGGTAAACTCTATACGTGGCTGAGCACTCCAATTCTTTTGTGGCCACACCGACGATATAATACGATCATCGCCATAAATAATACCGGTGCCCACATCTTCTATAAACTTTAAACAATTAGATAAATCAGGA
>Ga0075433_10000134_pt1 | contig 38498 bp, 32 predicted proteins | sample RhiMethybrSRZTD2_FD_75299 | JGI IMG/M metagenome (GOLD analysis project Ga0075433, IMG submission 75299) | Populus rhizosphere microbial communities from Tennessee, USA - Rhizosphere MetaG P. TD hybrid SRZTD2 | ecosystem: Host-associated > Plants > Roots > Rhizosphere > Soil | place: USA... | reverse complement strand
GGCGCCGCCGTCACGGTGATCGCCGACGTGCCGCTGTGCCCCTCACTCGTCGCGGTGATCGTCGCCGTCCCCGCAACCACGCCGGTGACGAGTCCACTCCCGTTCACCGTCGCGACTGCCGTGTTGTCGCTCGTCCACGTCACCGTCCGGCCAGCCAGCGGGTTGCCGCTCGCGTCCTTGGGCGTCGCCGTCAGCTGCGTCGTCAACCCTGCCTGCACCGTCGCCGTCGCGGGCGCGACGGTCACCGCAGCGACCGGCACGATGACGACCGTGATGGCCGAGCTGCCGCTCATGCCTTCACTCGTCGCGGTGATCGTCGCCGTCCCGGCGGTCTTCCCCGCCACCAGGCCGCTCGAGTTGACCGTGGCGACCGCTGTGTTGCTGCTGGTCCAGCTCACCGCGCCTGCCAACGGATTCCCGCTCGCGTCCCGCGGCGTGGCCGTGAGCTGCACCGTCTGCCCCACGTCCACGCTCGCCGACGGCGGCGTCACGTCCACCGACGCCACCGGAACCGGCGGCCCGGAGTTCCCCGCCCGGATTTCGACGCCCAGCGCTGCACCGTTCAGGCTGCTCCAGGTGGCGGCGATCGAGTTGAGGTTCGTGGCCCACTCGGCCGCGAGATCCCCCGCCGTCCCTTCACCCGAGGGCTGCTGGCCGATCGCCGTGAACCCCGCGCCCGGCGTGACCGCCGCCGCGTTGCTCGCCACCCCGAACGCGCCGTACCCGACATTGTTGGGATTCGCGAACGCCGTGAGGGGGACCGTCAGGCCGCTCACCGCATCCCCCTGCAGCGCGCCCGTTTGGCCGATCGCGTCCGCCCCATTCAGCCCGCTCGTTGCCACGCCGACCCACTGCGACACGATCCATTGGCAGTTGGACAACGTCACGCTCGACGTGATGGTGATCGGCCCGCTCCCGGGCGCGGCGCTCATCGCCCGGAAGATCGTCAAGCGCCGGTGAGGCAATGCGCCGTTGTCGAAGGTGACGCTCGCCACCTGCGTCCACGCCGACATCCCGCCGCCCGACAACGTGGGAACCGGCGGGGCGCTCGACGAGTTGTGCTCCAGCACGGCGACCGTGACCAGCGCGTTCGCAGCAGGCGAGATCGACGCCGTCGTGTACACCTGCTGGTTGGCCGGATCGGCCCCGGCCGTGAGCAACGTCTGGCCGATGGTGCCCGGCGGGGGCGGTGGCGGCGGGACCGTCACGGTGATCGCCGCGGTGCCGCTGTGCCCTTCGCTCGTCGCGGTGATCGTCGCCGGACCGGCCGTCACCCCCCGCACCAGCCCGCTCGCGCTCACCGTCGCGACGGTAGCGTCGCTCGTCGTCCACGTCACCGTGCGGCCGGTCAGCGGGCTGCCGCTCGCGTCCTTGGGCGTCGCGGTGAGCTGGACCGTGTTCCCTTCGGCCACCGAGGCGGCCGCCGGCGTCACCGCCACCGACGCCACCGGCACCGCGGTCACCGTGATCGCCGCGCTACCGCTCTTCGCCTCGCTCGTCGCCGTGATCGTCGCGGTGCCCGCCGCCTTCCCCGTGACGAGCCCGCTTGCGTTCACTGTTGCCACGGTCGTGTTCGAGCTCGCCCAGGTCACGACTCGGCCGCTCAGCGCGTTGCCGCTCGCGTCCTTCGGCGTCGCGGTGAGCTGCACCGTCTGGTTCGCGATCACGCTCGCCGACGCCGGGGTCACGTCCACCGCGGCGACCGGCACGCCGCACGTCACCGTGACGCTCGCCGTGTCCGACTTGTCGCCCGGACTGCTGGTGGCGGCGACCTTAAAGTCGCCGCAGGTGCCGTTGCGATACCGCCCATAGTGGTTGCCGCGGTTGGTGCCCGCGTCGGTGACGGTGCCGGCGGTCGCGCTCCAGGTCACGCTGATGTCGGCGGTGTCGCCCGACGTCGTGAGACCGACGGCTGTGAGGTCGGCGTCCTGATTGGGCTGTACGGCAACGGCTTTGGGAGAGATGATCAGCTGAGCGACTGAGTTGGTTGGAGGCGTCGTTGTAACCGGCAGTTCGCAGGCGTAGACGATCGCGGCCGTGACGGCGATGAGCGCGGCCAGTCGACGGGAGATCTTGTGCTTGAAGCTCATGCGACGCGCCTCCACCAGGTCCAAAAGGAACGGGCCGCCAACCTTCGACCCGTGTCGAAGCGCTGGCGGCCCGGCGGACGTGGCGGCGTACCGCTGTAGTCCCGTAGCTCTGCGTCGCCGCCTTTCGGCGGGTTTGCTCTGAGCAGCGATGCTCTGTTTTGTGCTACGCGAGCAAGTCCTGTTCCCATGGCCTGGGGGCGCTGCACACGTCCATGGGAGAACTCGGGTTACGGGCTGCCGCTACACCGGCCACCACCCGCCTCGGCACGCGGCATCTTACGAAAACACTGGCGTTCTGCACCGTGACGACCGTCACGGGCCTGAAGGTCTCGTGCGGCGACGAGCCTATCGCGTTGCATGGTGCTACCGCTGTTACGAATTGATTACTACAGGAATGCCTTGACGACGCAGCTGGCCGAGCAATTTTGCCTCGACCCGGGCCGTGACCTGGACCACCCCGTCCACCTGCACCTGATTCATCACTTCCGAGTCGCGATGCAGCGCGGCGATTATTTTCCCATCCGTGACCGGCACGTCGATGCGCACCACCGGACGCAGCGCCTGGGCCGACGTGCGCAGCACGGTACGGAGCCCATCCACCGACGTCGCTGCCGGCTCGCCGTGCGCCGCGGTGAGGACGGCGTGCGGGTACCGCTCCCGTACCTGAGCGAGGAACAGCGCGGGCTCGGGGAGCAAGTCCGCCTTGTTGAAGACGTACACGACGCGTTTGCGCTCCGCACCAGCCGCTCCCCGCTCCCCCGTCCCCCCTCCTCCCTCGTACAGGCCCATCTCCTCCAGGACGGCCTCCACCACCTGCGCCTGCGCTTCCCACGCCGGATGGGCCGCGTCGATGACGTGCAGCAACAGGTCGGCTTCGCGCGCTTCCTCGAGCGTGGCCCGGAACGACGCGACGAGATGATGCGGCAGCTTGCGGATAAAGCCGACCGTGTCCGTCAGGCGGAAGCGATAGCCGCCGCCCACGTCCACCTCGCGGGTGAGCGTGTCGAGCGTCGCAAACAGCCGGTCCTCGACGACGATGTCGTCACCGGACAGCGCGCGGAGGATGCTCGACTTGCCTGCGTTCGTATAGCCGACGAGGGCGGCCGTCGGCAGGGCGCGGCGACCCTGGCGTTGATTGGCCCGATGATCCGCCACGTCCTCGAGCCGGCGGCGGAGGGTGGAGATCTTCTTCCGGATCACTCGGCGGTCGGTCTCGAGCTGCGTCTCGCCCGGCCCCCGCAGTCCGATGCCGCCGCGAATGCGGGACAGGTGCGTCCACATCCGCGTGAGCCTCGGCAACAGGTACTCGAGCTGCGCCAGCTCGACCTGCATCTTGGCCTCGGCCGAGCGGGCGCGCGTCGCGAAGATGTCGAGGATCAGTTCGGTGCGGTCCATCACGCGCAGCGCCAGCGCCGTCTCGAGGTTCTGTCCCTGCACCGGCGACAACGGCTCGTCGAACAGCACGAGCGTGGCGCGGGCGTCCTGCAGCACGCCCTTCAGCTCGTCGACCTTCCCCTGGCCCAGATAGAAGTTGGGGCTGGGCGCTTCGACCCGCTGGCAGGTCCGCCCCACGATCCCGGCCCCGGCGGTGTCAGCGAGCCGGCCCAGTTCGGCGAGATGCTCCTCCACCTGGGCCGCGTCCTCCGACCCCTTGCGCGGCGCACCGACGAGAAACGCGCGTTCGGAGGGGGGCTGGATGTCAATTAACTGTCGGATCCTGAGCCTCCTCGGGTGCCATAAGACCGAAGCCTCAAGTTAGCGGATCAGCTTCGTCAACGGCACGTTACCGTTGCCGTGAAACGCCACCGCCTTGTCCCCGAGCGGCGTATCGAGCAGCACCCGCCCGGTGATACCATAGCCGACGGCCCGGCGCGTGAGCAGCGCTTTCGCCCCAGCCCCGAGGCCCGCCCATTCGAACCGAACCGGCACGACGATCCGGCTGTGGTAGGTAGGCGACAGGTCGAGCGGGCGGTCGAGCAGCGCGTCGCCGAAATGGGTGCCTTCGAGGTCGATCCCTACCTCGAGGCGCGTGGAGCGGATGCGGTAGTCGTTGGGATTGTACACGTCGAACACCAGGTCGAACGTGCCGCCCGTCAGGCCGATCCCCGTGACGTCGATTTCCTGCAGCTGGACGTCGGGCTCGCGAAACGACAGCCGGCCGAGGGTCGCGCAGGAGAGGCACAACAACACCCCGGGAAGCGAGAATCGGGAAACGGGAAACGTGAGGTATCGTGCCATTACGTTTCCCGTTTCCCCTTTCCCGTTTCCCGTTCGATGCGTTCCTTCAACTGTTTCCAGAATTCCATCCGCTCTCCGATCGTCTTTTCGTACCCAGCCGCCGTGGGTTGATACCAGCTCGCGCCCCGCAACGCCTCCGGCAAATAGTCCTGCGGCACGTAGGCGTGCTCGTACGTGTGGGCGTACTTGTACCCCGCCCCGTACCCCAGCTCCTCCATGAGGTTGGTGGGAGCGTTGCGGATGTGCAGGGGCACGGCTGCGCCAGGATGGGCCGCGGCGGCCTCCGTCGCTTGGCCGAAGGCCGCATAGACGCGCTTCGATTTCGGCGCGGTGGCGAGGTACACGGCGGCCTCGGCCAGGGCCAGCTCACCTTCCGGCGAGCCCAGGAAGTGGTAGGCGTCTTTCGCTGCGAGCGCCAGCGACAGGGCGCGCGGGTCCGCCAGCCCTACATCCTCCGCCGCGATGCGGACCAGGCGGCGCGCGATATACAGGGGATCCTCGCCGCCCGCGAGCATGCGCGCCAGCCAGTACAACGAGCCTTCCACGTCCGACCCACGCACGGCCTTGTGCAGCGCGGAAATGAGGTTGAAGTGCTGCTCGCCGGATTTGTCGTACGCGGGGAGCGGGCGCTCCAGGACGGACTGCACGAGCTCGGGGGAAAGGGGAATGGGGAATGGAGAAAGGGTAGACGCATGCTTGAGCACCGCCTCCAGGGTGTTGAGCGCCCGCCTCGCGTCCCCCTGCGCGTGCCGCACGAGCAACTCCAGCGCCTCTTCCGCTAGCTCGACCTTTCCCGTTTCCCCATTCCCTTTTCCCACCTCGTGCAAGGCCCGTTCGATCACGACACGCATGTGGGCATCGGTGAGGGGCTCGAACACGAACACGCGACACCGCGAGAGCAACGGTGCGGTCAGCTCGAAGCTCGGGTTCTCGGTGGTGGCGCCGATCAGCGTGATGATGCCATTCTCGACCCAGGGCAGGAACGCGTCCTGCTGCGCCCGGTTGAAGCGATGGATCTCGTCGCAAAACAGAATCGTGCCGCGGCCTTCGTACTTCAGCCGCTCCTCCGCTTGCTTGATGATTTCCCGCACCCGCCCCACGCCCTCGGTCACGGCTGAAAACGGCTCGAAGTGGCGGTCGGTGTAGTTGGCGACGAGGCGGGCGAGGGTGGTTTTCCCGGATCCGGGCGGCCCCCAGAAGATGCACGACCCGACGTCGCCGCGGCGGATCAGCTCGCCCAGCGCCTTGCCCGACCCGAGGAGGTGCTCCTGACCGAGAAAGTCCTCCAGGGTTGTGGGACGCATGCGGGCGGCGAGGGGCTCGCCACTCCCCCGCTTACCGCTCCCCTGGAAGAGCGTGGGTTCAGACACCGGGGAAAGCGGAATGGGGAAAGGGGAAAGGGCTCACGGAGATGCGCTTTTGGGCGCCGGTCTGCGTGAATGCGATGCCATGTGAATGAGGACGCACAAGCATATTGGCGCCATGAAGCAATCGGTACCTGCCAATATGGTTGAAGGATACGCCCTCGACACGACGCTTCAATTCATTCGTTGTCTTCGCGTTGCCTTTGGATCCGCGGGCGCACGAACCCCACACACACCCTTCCCCTTTCCCCATTCCCCTTTCCCCGTCAAGAAAAGGAGTCAAGAATCGCCTTCGTAACATAGAACGCCCCCGCACCGGCAAAAAACGCCGCCGGCAGCTTCCATCCGTGCTTCCCCTGAAATTCCGGGACGAGGTTCGACGCGGCCACATAGATCGTGACGCCGGCCGATAACGCGAGCCCATGCAGGACCAGGAACGCGATGTGGTCCGTGAGCGCGACCCCGGCGAGCGTCGCGACGCCCAGCATCGCCGCCGCGCCGATCGCCTGCCCGCCGGTGCGCCCCCCCGCCAACATCAGGCTCGACACCGTCACGCCCTCCGGCAGCTTATGAAGAAAAATGGCGACGAACACCATCACGCCCAATGCCGGGCGCACGAGAAACGCGCTGGCGATGGCGACGCCGTCGAAAAAGGTGTGCAGCAACAACCCCACGAGCGCCGACGTACCCGCGACCCGGTTGACGGCGTGGGTCTCCTCGCCGAAGTGGAAGTGCGGGGTCAGGGTGTGCTGGGTCAAATGCACCGCCAGGTAGCCCGCCAGCACCAGCGCCGGCGCCGCGCTCCCCGAGCGCGCGAACGCCTCGGGCAGCACCTCGACCAACGCCACGGACAGCATGAAGCCCGCCCCGAACGCGACAAAGTGCTCGATCAGCGCGAGCTCACGCGCGGCGCGGCGGGTCACCGCGAGCGCCCCGACCACGTTGCCCAGGGCGGCGATCAGGGCGTACCCGAGCGCGCTAGACACGGGAGAGCAGATAGTCGCGCGTGTTGCGAGTCGGATCCTCGAGCACCTCCGCCAGCAGCCGCTCGAGGGTCTCCCCCACCTCGGGCCCGGGCCGCACCCCCGCGGCGAGCAGGTCGTCGCCGTTCACCGCGAGGTCCTTCACGGTCAGGGGATCCTTTGCACCACGGATCGACTCAACGACCTTGGAGAGCGGGGAGCGGGGAGCGGTACCCGCCGTGAGCAGGGCCAGCAGGTCGTCGGCATACTCACCTACCTGTGACAACCAGCGGCGCACTTCGGGAACATGCGTTGCGTCGGGATACTTGTCTCGCCATTGCCCGATGGCCCGCCCGCGCTCGATGTCCTTGTTCGAGGACTTGAGGCGGGTCAGCAGCGAGGCTGGATCGGATGCGAGGAACGCCGTGATCAGCACCGGATCGCGCGGCAGCTTGTCGAGCGCCTTGAGGGAACCGCTCCCCGCTCCCCGCTCACGGATTTCCGGAAGCCAGATCCGCGCCGCCCCCACGTCGATCCACAGCGTCAGCAGCTTCGAGACCCGTTTGGCCGTGGCAATCCCCTTGAACCACTCGTCCCGCACCCGCTCCGCGGAGAGCTGCGCCAGCCCCTGCACGTTCGCCTTGGCCGCTTCCAGGGTCCGCGGGTAGATCCGAAATTCGAACCGCGCGCTGAAGCGCAGCGCCCGCAGGATCCGCAGGTAGTCCTCCTGGAACCGCCAGTTGGCGTCCCCCACCGAGCGGATCAGCTTGTGCTCGAGGTCGTCGGCGCCGTGGAACGGATCGCGCCACTCGTGCCGGATCGGGTGATACGCGACGGCGTTGATCGTGAAGTCCCGGCGCGCCAGGTCGTCCATCAACGACACGCCGAACTCCACGACCGCATGCCGGCCGTCGGTCTTGATGTCCTTGCGGAACGTGGTGACCTCGTGCTGGCGATTCTTTTGGTCCAGCACGGCGACGGTACCGTGCTCGATTCCCACCGGCACCGTCCGTTTGAACAGCCGGCGCACCTCAGCGGGCGGCGCCGCGGTCGTCAGGTCGAAGTCGTGATTCTCGACCCCCAACAGGTTGTCGCGGATCGCCCCCCCGACGCACCACGTCTCGTAGCCCGCGCCTTCCAGCTGTTGGGCGATCCGCAAGACCGCGTCGGGGATCGGCAGCCGGGCGGGAAAGTCCATGCCCCGTCCTTCAGCCCTCGAGGATCACGGCGGCGGCGGCGACGCCCGCGCTGTGGGTGAGGCTGACGTGCAGCTGCTTCACCCCGCGCCCGTGCGCGCGCTCCGCGGCCTGCCCGCTCAACGCGAGGCGGGGCGCGCCGGCCTCTCCGCGCTGCACTTCCACCTGGAGAAATGACACACCTTGACTCCATCCCGTCCCCAGCGCCTTGAAACACGCTTCCTTGGCGGCGAACCGGGCGGCGAGCGCTTCGGCTTTGTCGGCACGCCCGGCGCAGTCGCTGCGCTCCGCGGGCGTAAACACGCGCTCTTCAAACGTCGCCTGGCCGGCCAGCAGCTCGCGGACCTTCGCCACCTCGACGACATCGAGGCCGATGCCCACGATCATCCGCAGAGCACGCTCCCCCCGTTCACGTTGACAATCTCGCCCGTGATGTGCCGGGCCAGGTCGGAGCAGAGGAACACGATCGGGCCGGCGCAGTCCTCGGGGCTCGCCACGCGGCCGAGCGGGATCGTCCGCTCGATCTCCCGCTTGCCCTCGCCCGCCTCCCGCTCATATGGCGTCGCCGACATCTCCGTATCGACCCATCCCGGCGCGACGCAGTTCACGTTGATCCGGCGCGGGGCCAGCTCCACGGCGAGCGACTTGGTGAACGAGATGACCGCGCCCTTGGTGGCGGCGTAATCGGCGTGGAACGCCTCGCCGCGCTGCCCGGCCGTGGACGAGACGAGCACGATCTTGCCGCCGTCGGGGAGCAATGGAATGGCGGCGCGGCACACGTACAGCACGCTGTCGAGGTTGGCGCGCCGCGTGGCGTCCCACTGCGCGTCGGTCAGGGCGGCCACCGGCACTTCGTCGGACGGCCAGACCCCGTGGTTCACGATCAGGAGCTCGAGGCCCCCGAGGCCCTGGACCGCCTCGTCCACGGCTCGCCCCGCCGCGGCCGGGTCCCCCAGGTCGCCGGCGACGCCGATCGCCGGACGGCGGAGCCGCTTCACCCCTGCGAGGGTTTCGTCCGCCTCCGCCCGGCGGTTCCGGTAGCCGACGGCGACGCCGGCGCCCGCTTGCGCCAGCATCAGCGCCGTCGCGCGCCCAATTCCCCTCCCCCCACCGGTGACGAAGGCACGCTTGCCGGAGAGGTCGATCATCGACCCCACCCCAGTGCGGAATGCGGAATGTGGAATGCGGAATAGGAAGGGAGGGTCGTTCGCCGAGGGACGCTCCCCTTTACATTCCGCATTCCGCACTCCGCATTCCGCATTTATGTGGCAAGGCGCTCCTCCACCATTTCGCAGATCAGATGCTCGATGGCGAGGTGAATTTCCTGGATCCGGGCCGTGTCGTTCGACGGGACGATCAACGCGACGTCGGCCAGCTCCTTGAGCCGACCCCCCGAATGTCCGAGCAAGGCCACGACGGTGACCCCGCGGGCTCTGGCGGACTGCGCGGCCCGGATCACATTGGGGCTCTCGCCGCTCGTCGAGTGGAGCGACAACACGTCGCCGGCCTTCGCCAGGGCCTCCACCTGGCGCGCGAACACTTCGTCGAACCCCATGTCGTTGGCGCACGCGGTGAGCAGCGAGCTGTCCGTCGTGAGGGCCACCGCGCGCAGCGCCGGCCGGTTGGACTGATAGCGCACGACATACTCGGTCGCGAGATGCTGCGCGTCGGCCGCGCTGCCGCCGTTGCCGGCGAAGAACAGGGTCCCGGCGGCGCGCAGGGCGGCGACGTAGGTGTCGGCGATCGTCGCGACCGTCTCGGCGTGTTCCTCCCCGACCCGCGTCGCCAGCGCCGCCAGGGCGCCGAGCCCCGCGCGGGCTTGCTCGGCGGCCGTCACTCGGCGGCCGCCTGGACCAGCGCCTGCAAGTCCGTGGCCGAGGCGCCTGGCCCCTCGAGCGCGGTCCCGACGACCACGAAGTCCGCCCCCGCCGCGCGCGCCGCCCGCACCTGCGCCGCGGTCTTGATCCCGCCGCCCACGAACAACGTGAGATCGGGGACCGCCGCGCGACAGGCGCGAATCAGCTCCGCGGCGACGGGGCGCGGGGCGCCGCTCCCCGCGTCCAGATAGATCGCCCGCATCCCGATCAGCCGCGCCGCCGTCGCGTGCGCGGCGGCGAGCTCCGGCTTGTCCGCCGGCAACGGACGCGTCTGGCTCACCGCCTCGACGCTCGTGACCCGGCCCCCGTCCACCAGGATGTATCCCGTCGACAGCGTCGCGACGGGATGACGAGTCAGGAAGGGGACCGCTCGCACGTGCTCTTCGATCAGGTACTGCGCGTTCCGCCCGGAAACGAGCGACAGGAAGAGCACGAGGTCGACCTCGGCGGTGAGCTGCAGCGCGGAGCCGGGGAACAGCGCCACGGGAAGCCCGGACGCCGCCTGCCGAATGGCGCGCGCGACGCGCTCCGTATCTTGCGTCCCGTCGAACGACGAGCCGATCATGATCCCCGCCGCACCGGCCGCGCGCGCCGCGCGCGCCACCTCCGCCGCCTCGGCTGGCGTGGTGCGGCTCGGGTCGACCAGCACGAGCAGTCCGGGACGCCGCTCCAGCAAGTCGCTCACTGATCGCTCTCCGTGATGCGCTCGGCGAGCGCCGCGAGCCCGGCCGTGTCCAGCTCGGCCTGCGCCTCGAACGCGTAGGTAATGAAGGCGTCGGCCGCGAGCAGGTCGACCGCCAGCTCGCGCCCACCGCCCGGCCGATCCGCCACCCGGCCCAGCACCCGCCGCCCCAGGAGGGCGAGCTGGTCCGGCAAGGCGACCGGGGAGGAGAGCTCGGCGTCGGCTACCACGGCCTCGAGGCTCGCCCGCAGCGCGGCCGGGGGGACCGGGCGACGCGCCGCCAGCCAGGTGAGCACCTCCGATCGGGTCATCGCCGCAGCAGCCCTGCGACGATCGCCCGGGCCTGCGCCCGCGCCGCACCCAGCTTCGTGGCGTCACCGGCGCCCGCGGAAGCGAAATGCGGCCGACCGCCTCCCTTCCCGCCCGACACCGCCGCGATCGCGTTGGCGATGTCGCCCGCCTTGATCCCCTGCTGCACCAGGTCGTCGGTGACGGCGACGTGCACGCCGGCGCGCTCGCCGTTGGTGAACAACACGGAGATCGCGCGCTGGTGGCTCGAGCGGAACGCATCCATGACCAGCCCGATCTGATCCCGATCGTCCAGCTCCGAATCCGCCAGGTGGAGCTCGACGTCGCCGATGCGCTCGACGCTTCCCGTTTCCTGTTTCCCGCTTCCCGACTTCAGCAGGTCCTCGACCCGCTTCTCGAGCTTCTTGTTTTCGTCCAGCAGCTGCTCGATCCGGCGCACGAGATGCTCGGGCTGCGTGCGCAACGCGCCCGCCGCCTGCTCGAGCTCGCCTTCGAGCTTGCGGATCAGCGCGTACGCCCCCGGCCCCGTCACCGCCTCGATGCGGCGCACCCCGGCGGCGGCGCCCGTCTCGTGCGTGAACCGGAACAGGGCGATCTGGCCCGTGGTCGGAACGTGCGTCCCGCCGCACAGCTCGATCGAGACGCCCGGCACGTCCACCACGCGCACGATGTCGCCGTACTTCTCGGTGAAGAACGCCATCGCCCCGGCCGCGATCGCCTCCGGGTACTTCATTTCGCGCGTCGTGACCGGGAGATTCTCCCAGATGTGCCGGTTCACCTCTTCCTCGATCCGGGCGAGCGTCGGGTCGTCTACGGGCCCGTGGTGTGCGAAGTCGAAGCGCAGCCGTTCGGGAGCCACGACCGAGCCCTGCTGGCGGACGTGGGGGCCGAGCACCTTCCGCAGTGCCGCGTGCACCAGGTGCGTCGCCGTGTGGTTCCGCTCGATGTTCTTGCGGCGTGGCTCGTCGACTTGGGCGAGCACTGCCGTCGGCTCGAACTCGTCCGCGAAGTGGCCCACGACGGCGCTCGCGCCGTCCACCTTCTCCACGCTCTCCACATCGAGCGTCCACCCTTCCCCTTTCACCCGTCCCGTATCACTGACTTGCCCGCCCGACTCCGCGTAGAAGGGGTTCTCCTGCAGCACCACTTCCACCACGTCGCTCGCCTGCCGGAACCGGAGCACGTCCGTCTCGGCCTGCGTGGTATCGTAGCCCACCCACTTCTGCTTGCCCTTGGGTTTGACCGTCCGCCATTCGCCGCCGCGCTTCACGTGGACCGCGACCCTCCCTGCATCCCCCACCTTGCTCCGCTCCAACGCTTCGAGTGAACGGGTGCGTTGCTTGCCCAGCTCGCGCTCGAACCCGGCGACGTCGACCGTCTGGCCGCGCTCGCCGGCGATGAGCTGCGTCAGGTCGATGGGAAAGCCGAACGTGTCGTACAGCTTGAACGCTTCCGCGCCCGAGATGCTCTTCGCCCCCTGCAGCTGCTCGAGTCGCTCGAGGCCGCCCTCGATGGTGTCGAAGAAGCGCTCTTCCTCGCCACGCGTGACGCTTTCCACGTGGCTGCGCTTCTGGATCAGCTCGGGGTAGACGCTTCCCATCAGACCGCTCACGGTGTGCACCAGATGCACCAGCGTCGGCTCGCGACGCCCCAGCAGCCAGGCGTGGCGCACCGCGCGGCGCAGGATCCGGCGCAGCACGTAGCCGCGCCCCTCGTTCGAGGGGTAGACGCCGTCCGCCAGCAGGAACGCCACGGCGCGCGCATGGTCCGCCAGCACGCGGTAGGAAGCGCCGCCCGGTCCCGCATCGTACTTCCTTCCCACGACCTCCACCGCGCGCTCGATGATCGGGACGAACAGGTCGGTGCCATAGTTCGAGGGGACGCGCTGCATGACCGCCGCGAGCCGCTCGAGGCCGGCGCCGGTGTCCACCGATGGCGCGGGAAGCGGGATGCGAGACTCGTCGGCCTGCTGGTCATACTGCATGAACACGAGATTCCAGATCTCGAGCAGCTCCCCGGCCTCGCTCAGCCGCGTGAACTCGTCGAGACCGAGCTTCCCCTTCCCCTTGCCCGTTTCCCCTTTCCCGCGAACGTCGACCAGGATCTCGGAGCATGGTCCGCACGGCCCGGTCTCCCCCATCTGCCAGAAGTTGTCGGCGTCACCGAGACCGTAGATGCGAGCGTCCGGAATGCCGGTGACACTTGTCCACAGCCGGCGGGCCTCGTCGTCGGTGTGATGCACCGTGACATACAGCCGATCAGGATGAATGCCGAGCCAGGTCTTCCCGGTCACCAACTCCCAGGCGTACTCGATCGCGTCCTGCTTGAAGTAATCGCCGAACGAAAAGTTGCCGAGCATCTCGAAGAACGTGTGGTGGCGCGCGGTGTGGCCCACCTGCTCGAGGTCGTTGTGCTTGCCGCCCGCGCGCACGCATTTCTGGCACGTCACCGCCCGGGTGTACGCCCGCCGCTCGAGCCCCTGAAATACGCGCTTGAACTGCACCATCCCGGCATTGGTGAAGAGGAGTGTGGGGTCGTCCGCCGGGACCAGGGGCGAACTGGGGACCTCCTGGTGCCCCCGCGCCTTGAAAAACTCGAGAAACTTGCGGCGGATTTCAGCGGAAGTCATGGGGGGGAATATAGCGCGCGCCACGGGGCAACTGAAAGGCGACGCGGGACTTACGCGCAGCGTCCCGGGCGGCTCCCAGGCCATGTGGTGTCTCCCCGTACCCCCGGGGCACCGCCCCGGGGTTAATCTACCCGACCTAGCCTGGAATGCGGTCGGGATGCCGTTGAAACTGCCGCGCGAGGTAGGAACGCGCCAGAGCAACGTGCGTCCGCGACAACGAGCCCGCGTAGTAGCCTCGACACCATCGCACACGCTGCGCGTCAATGCGCGTCGAGTTGATACGGCGTGCGGACTCCGATTTGCAGTGTCGAATGAACGACGCAAGCGCGACGTGGGGGGGATAACTAACCACCACGTGGACGTGATCTGAGAGGACCGCCTGCGCATGCACTCGCACATCCCAATGCCGAGCCGCATCCAGCACGGTTTGGGTGACGACCGAGGCGTCAGACTGGCGGAGCTCTGGGATGCGCCGCCAGGTGTGCCAGGTGACGTGCGCGTACAGTCCGCACGCCTTGTGAGGTCCCCTTCCCCGCACACCAGCGCCTTTTCCGGGTGGGTTAACCCCGGGGCGGCGCCCCGGGGTTCACGAACCCCCCGCGCCCACTGTGGATCCACCCCGCGGCCATGCCGCGGGGTCAAAGGGGATCAATGACCAAGGTAGCACGACCTTCACCCGCACAACTCCTCCACCAGGTCTTTCAGCGGCACCCCGCCGTAGCCCCGGCGCACCAGAAACGCCAGCAGCCGGCGTTTCCGCACCGCAACCGGCAGACCGGCCAGGTGCCGAGCCCGCTTCGCCGCCACGGCGCGGGCTTCGAGCCCCGGGTCGATGCCTTCCTCCTCGAGCGCCCGGCGAACCGCCTGCTCCGCGGTGCGGCGCTCCACGCCCTGCGCCTGCAGGTCGCTGAGCAGGCGCGCGGGACCCTTGCCGCGCGTCGCGCGCAGTGCGGCGTACTGCTCGGCGAATCGCCGGTCATCGAGCAGGCCTCGCATGGTGAGCCGCTCGAGCGCCGCCGCCACCGCGGCCGGCGGGTGCTGCTTCTTCACGAGCCGCCGCTCGAGATCGAGCCGGGCGTGCCCCCGGCGGGCGAGCGCCCTCAGAGCCGCCCGCTCGGCCGCCTCCACATCGGCCAGCTGGCGCAGTCGGTCCAGCAGCGGCGGCGCGAGCTCCGCGCCGATCTGCAGGGACAGCGGCTCGAGCGCCGCGAGGGGGAGGGAGGCAAATCGCCCCCGATCCACCTCCACCAGCCGATAGCCCGGCTGGCGTGGATCGGGGGCGAGCGCGGTGAGGGTCGGCACTCACTCCTCGGGGGCAGAGGCCTCCTCGTCGGCCGCCACCCCGACGGGCTTCACCCCGAGATGCTCCTTGACCTTCGCTTCGACCTCGACCGCGAGATCGGGGTGATCCTTGAGGTACAGCTTCGCATTCTCGCGGCCCTGTCCGATGCGCTCCTTTCCGTACGCGTACCACGCACCGGATTTCTCGATGATCCCCGCTTCTGCCGCGATGTCCACCAGCAGCGACTCGTGGCTGATCCCTTCGTCGAACATGATGTCGAACTCGGCCTGGCGAAACGGTGGGGCCACCTTGTTCTTCACTACCTTCACCCGCACGTGGTTGCCGATCACGACTTCCCGCTCCTTCACCGGACCGATGCGCCGCATGTCGAGCCGCACCGAGGCGTAGAACTTGAGCGCCCGCCCACCGGTGGTGGTCTCGGGGTTGCCGAACATGATCCCGATCTTCTCGCGCAGCTGATTGATGAAGATCACCGAAGTGCGAGAACGGTTGATGGCCCCCGCCAGCTTACGCAGCGCCTGGCTCATGAGGCGCGCCTGCAGACCCGGCAGCGAGTCGCCCATGTCGCCCTCGATCTCCGCCTTCGGGACGAGGGCCGCCACCGAGTCTACCACGACCACATCCACGGCCCCGGACCGCACCAGGATCTCGGTGATCTCGAGTCCCTGCTCCCCCGTGTCCGGCTGGGACACCAGCAGGTTGTCGATGTCGACCCCCAGCTTCTTGGCGTACTCCACGTCGAGCGCGTGCTCGGCGTCGATGTACGCGGCCGCCCCGCCCATGCGCTGGGCGTTCGCGACCACGTGCAGCGCCAGCGTGGTCTTGCCGCTCGACTCGGGGCCGAAGATCTCGGTCACCCGCCCCCGCGGAATGCCGCCGATCCCGATCGCCGCGTCGAGGTTGATCGCGCCCGTCGGGATGATCTCCACCCGCACGCGGGGCGAATCGGCCCCCATTCGCATGATGGCGCCCTTCCCGCAGGTCTTCTCGATCTGCGTGATGGCCAGGTTGAGGGCCTTCCTGCGCTCGTCCGAGAGCTGCGGGACTTCCTTGTCCGCCGCCATGAGTGTCCTCGACATGGGTTGGGAGCCTCGTTGAGTGAGGCCCGAATATACACCGAAGCCCCGGTCATCGCCACCCGGGGCGGAACGCGTCAGCCAGGTGCTCCAGCTTGCTGTCCACGATGGCGATGCAGTCGAACCGGTAGATGTCGGCCGGCTTCCCAAAACGGTCCACCCACACCCGCGCCGCCTTTACCAGCTCGCGCCGCTTCGCCCCCGTCACCGCCTCGAGCGGGCTTCCAAACGCCTTACCGCGCCGGGTCTTCACTTCGACGAAGGTCACCAGGTCGCCCTGACGAGCGATCAAGTCGATCTCGGTGTGCCCGACTCGAAACCGATGCGCCACGATGTTGCATCCGCGCGACAGGAGGTACCGGATCGCCTGCTCTTCCCCGGCAATGCCCCGCCGGTGGCGCTCGTCCTTCCACCCGGCCGGATCGCTGCGCAGCCCGCTCTTCACGCCTGCAACCTAATAGCTCAGCGCGCGAACCGCGAAACCAAATTTTTGCGCGACGTGCACGTTTTTTGCGACTGGGCCGCGCGATGTCCATCGCACCGAGGAGCCTCGGCGTCGTCGTCCTGAGCTGCGGCGACCTGGGAGACGAGGTCGCGCGGGAGCTGGGACGCGCGCCGGGCGTGGCACGCGTAACGTGCGTGACGGCGCCCTATACCCGCACGCCGTTGAGCCTCGTCGGCAGGGTGCGCCACGTCTATCGCACGCAAGGACCGGCGGGGCTGCTCGCGGTACTGGCCGCGAAGCTGCGGGGCAGCGACCGGCCGCCCCCTGACCACGCGGGCGGCGGCGGTGCTGGCGCCATCGAGCGCCACCACTTTCCGGATTTCCACCACCCCGACTGTCTCGCGACCCTGCGGGCCTTGCAACCGGATCTGGGCGTCGTGGCGGGCACCTACATGCTCAAGGACACCGTGTTCTCGATTCCCCGGCTGGGCTCGATCAACCTCCACAGCGGCAAGGCGCCGGAGTACCGCGGGGCCGCGCCCGCGTTTTGGGAGCTGTACAACGGCGAGCGGGAGGTGGGTATCACCATTCACCGTGTCGCGACCGCGCTCGACGCGGGCGACATCCTGCTCCAGGAGACCTTCCCGCTCGATCCCGCTCCTGCGGAAGATCCGCTCGTGTACCTCGAGCGCTACCGCCGCGAGGTGCTCCGCCCCAACGGCGTCCGTCTGCTCGTTCAGGCTGTGGCCGAGATCGCCCGTGACACCGTCCGTGCGCGACCCCAGAACCCGGCCCGCGCCCGCACGTACCGCACGCCGGACTACCGCGCCGTCCGCGAGCTGCGGCGTCGCGTCGCGGCGCGCAGGCTCGAGCGGGCGACGGTCGCCACCCGGTCGGAGCTGGGTGTGACCTCATGAAGCGGCGGCTCAAGGCACTGCTCGGCTTCCTGTGCTTTCGTACCGGCCTGTATCGCGTGTTCTTCCGGGACAAGGCGATCATCGCGCTGTTTCATCGCGTGGACGACCGGCTCGCCGGCAATCCGATCAGCAGCACGGCGGCCGAATTCCGGGCGTTCTGCGATTTCTTCGCGCGGTACTTCCGCGTCGTCTCGCTCCAGACCCTCCTCACCAAGCTCCGACGCGGCGAGGACGTGAGCGGTCACCTCGTGATCACGTTCGATGACGGCTACCGGGACAACCTCGAGATCGCCGCCCTCGAGCTCGAGCGACGGCAGCTGCCGGCGTGCTTCTTCATCGCCACCGAATTCATCGGCTCGAGCCGGGTGCCGGCGTGGGACGCGGAGCTGGGCATCGAGTCGCGCTGGATGAGCTGGGACGACGTCCGCGCCCTGGGCGAGCGGGGATTCGAGATCGGAGCGCACACGATGAACCACGTAGACCTGGGGGTGATCCAGGGGAGCGACGCCGTCCGGGAGATCGTCGGCTCGCGGCGTCGCCTCGCGCAGGAGCTGGGCGAGGAGACGCCGCTCTTCAGCTATCCATTCGGGCGCGCCGACCAGATCACACCGGATAATCGCGCGGCGGTGCGCGACGCCGGGTTCAGCTGCTGCCTGTCGGCCTACGGCGGGACGGTGAGTTCGGAGAGCGACCCGTTCGATTTGAAACGGATTCCCGTGTCGCCGTGGTTCCGCTCACCATATCAGTTCGGCTTCGAAGTCCTCCGGACCCGCCAGTGACCGGAAGGCTGCCGGTGAGGCTGGACCGCACCGCCACTGCGGGACTAATATGGTGCACCCTCCCTGAGGAACGTGGTGCCCGCGTCATGTCTCCGCTCGTGCAACTGATCCTCCGGCTGCTGCTCGGCGAGCCCCTGTCGGCAGCCGAGTTTGCCGCGGTGGACTGGGAGCTCTGTGCCCGACTCGCGCAACAGAATGCCGTCATGATCCGGCTCGCCGAGTGTTTCGCCGCCGCCGGAGTAAGCCCACCGGCGACGTTTACCGAGGCCGTGGACGGGGAGCGAGCGCGCGGTCAGGCGGCCCTCGACGTCCTGCGACATTTGCGCGAGACGGGCGCGCGGCACCGAGTCGCGTGGCTGCTCCCCAAGGCGACGCAACGTTTCCCCGACGTGGGAGACGATCTCGATCTCCTGGTCCTCGCGCGCTCCGACGACCGCGACCGCGTGTTGCTCGAAGGCCTTCCCCTGATCCGCCAGCCCCGTACCTGGGCGCATCGGCTCGCCGGCACGACGGTTTACACCGTGCTTCCCAGCGGCCTCGACGTGGACATCCATCACGGTCGTCTCGGGAGCGCCGGCGAGCACACCGCGTTCACCAGGTATCTCATGGAGCGGGGACGCCGTACCACGATAGGTGGAGTGGAGGTTCTCACACCATCGCCGGAAGATCAGCTCGTGCTCCAGGGCTTGGAACGAGTGGCGGCGCGTCGGGCCTTTCACTTGAGCGACGTGATGTATACCGTCGGGACGCTGCGCGACGGAGGCCTCGACTGGGACTACGTGACTAAAACAGCCCGGACGCACGCTGTCGACGCGGGGCTGTCCTGCTACCTCTCGTACGTGGACGAGATCCATCGCCGCGTCGTGGGTCGCCCGCTGCTGCTCTCCGAGGCCAAGCGGACGCTCCGGATGGACGGGTGGGGTCGCGTCGCGTTCCAGAACGGGGGATTCCGCTTCCCGGCGTTGCGGGTCACGGCACGCCTGTACGCCGGCCAGTTGGTCGCCGACCTCCGCTCACGTCGCTGGGGAAGCGCCGGGCGTATCTGTCTCCTCCCCTTCGCCGTCGCTGCGGCTCGGGCGCGCCGGATGGTGCGGCCGCGGGACTAGCACGTCACGTCCCGCAGACATCATCCAGATCGTCGAGCCCGATCAGCACGTCCCGCGGCTTCGAGCCATTCGCCGGCCCCAGGATTCCGGCGAGCTCGAGCTGATCGATGATCCGGGCGGCCCGGCCATATCCGATGCTCATGCGCCGCTGCAGCAGCGAGGTCGAGCCGAGCTGGTTCTGGATGCACACTTCCGCGGCCTGACGGAACAGCGTATCGCGCTCGCCGGGAGTGCCCTCCTCCCCCTGGCCGCCCCCGTCCTCCCCGGCCTTCTCCGCCTCTTCCAGCGCCGTCACCTGCTCGTCGATGCTCGTGCCCGGGGGCGCCGTCTTGGCGGCGTGCGCCTTGTACCAGTCCATCAGCCGCTCCGTCTCATCGGTCGAGATGAAGGCGCCCTGCACGCGGAGCAGCTCGCTCTTCCCCGGGGGCAGGAACAGCATGTCCCCGTTCCCGAGCAGGGTCTCGGCGCCGTTCTGGTCGAGGATGGTCCGGCTGTCCACCTTGGCCGAGACCCGAAACGCGATGCGGCACGGGAAGTTCGCCTTGATGAGGCCGGTGATCACGTTCACCGAGGGGCGCTGAGTGGCGAGCACCAGATGAATGCCGATGGCACGCGCCTTCTGCGCCAGGGTGGCGAGCGGCGTTTCGATCTCGCCCTGCACGGTGAGCATCAGGTCCGCGAGCTCGTCGACGATCAGCACGATGTAGGGAAAGATCCCACCGGTGTACTCGCCGTCGAGCGGCAGCTCCTTCTGGATGCCGGCCTGGGTAGCCAGCGTCTCGCGCGGACCCTTGAGCGGCTTCTTCTCCTCGACCTTCCGGTTGAAGTCCACGATGTTGCGGGCGTGGTTGGCGTGCAGCAGCCGGTAGCGCCGGTCCATCTCCCACCCCGCCCACTTGAGCACGCTCGCCGCCTTGTGGTGGTTCGTCACCACCGGCAGCCCGAGGTGCGGCAGGGACGCATACATCGAGAGCTCGACCATCTTGGGATCGATCATCAGCAGCTTGAGCTTCTCGGGTGGGTGGGTGTAGATCAGGCTCGTGATGATGGTGTTGATGCAAACGGACTTCCCGGACCCGGTCACGCCGGCGATCAGCAGGTGGGGCATCTTGGCCAGATCCGCCACCACGGGATCACCTTCGAGGTTCTTGCCGAGGGCGATGGGCAGGGCGCGCGTGGGGCGCTGATACTCGGCGCCCTCGATCAGCTCGCGCACGTGCACCATGCGCGGCATCGGGTTCGGAACCTCGATGCCCACGGCGGCCTTCCCCGGGATCGGTGCCACGATGCGCAGCGAGGGGGCGCGCATCGCGAGCGCCAGATCGTCGGCCAGGGACGCGATGCGGCCCACCTTCACACCCGGCCCGGGCGCCACCTCGTACTGCGTCACCACCGGTCCGACTGTACGACCGGCAATCGAGCCTTCCACCCGGAAGGTCTGCAGCGTCTCGATCAGCTTCCGCCCCATCTGCTCGATCTGCGCCAGCCCGGCGTCGCCGTCTTCCGGCGGAGCGGGGTGCAGCAGATCGATCGGCGGGATGAGAACTCCTTCAGGGACGGGATGCGGGATGCGAGATGGGGGATGCGTGGGCTTCCCGGCTCGGGCTTTGGCCGCCTTCAGGGCAGCGACCGTCCGCTCGCGCGCTTCCTCCTGTTCGTCGGGAGCGCGCTCCGGCTTCGCCGGTTTCGCCGCCTTTTGCTCCTCCCGCGTCCCGGCACCCTTCGCATCCCGCATCCCGCTTCCCGCATCACGCTTCCCGATCGCCGTCTCCCGCGTTCTGAGGGCGACCAGCGGATGCCAGCCTACCGTCAGGATCCCCAGCGCCGAGAGCAGGAACAGACCAACCAGCGTCCCGCCCGCCGTGCCCACCGCCTGATGCACGCCGTGCGCGAGCATCGCGGGCACGTAGCCGACCAGCTGCTGCGTGGGGCTCCAGGCGGCGTAGCTCGGCGGAAAGCTCGCGCCCGTCACGGTGCCGACTCCATACGGGAGGAGCAGGGTCAACCCCGCGCCCAGCGCCGCCGCCCGCCCGGCGGACAGGCTCCCGAGCCGCTCGAACGCGGCCAGCGCCCACCCGATCCCGAGGACGGGAAGCAGCACCGAGCCCACGCCCAGCACGCGCCACAGGCGCGAGCCGATGTGGTCGCCCCAGCTGCCGGTGATCGGCAGCCGCAAGAGGGTGAGTCCGAGGAACAGCCCGACCGCGAGGGCGCCGATGCCGATCAGCTCCTGGCGCGCCTTGCGGTTCATGTGATGCGCCGGTCCGCGTACACGGGGACGACGCCGAAGCGGTCGGCGCGGGCGGCGAAGGCGACGTCTTCGCCCAGGGCCGCGTCCACCAGCTGCTGAGCGGCCTCGGACCCTTCGAGCGCCTCCATCCACCCGGCGAACTGGTCGATCAGGGCGACGGTGGCGAGGCCGGCGTCGTTGAGCGCGAGCTTGCGGATGCCCTTCCGGATCGCCTTGATGAGACGGCCAGCGGTATACGCGTCCTCCAGGGCGAACTGCTTGTCCCGCCCGCCGCACACGATCACCAAGTCGCCGCGCTGCGCCAGGATCGCCCGCGCGCGTTCGGCCAGCGCCTTGAAATTCGCCGGGGCGCCGACGAGCACGGGGTCGCCTCCCTGCGTCGCCACCAGCGCGGGCGTGCCGTTGGTGGTGGCGAGCACGATGGTCTTGCCCGCCACCGCCGCCGCCGTCATTTCCCGCGGCGAATTGCCGAGCGCGAACCCCTCGATCTTGGCGCTGCGCCGCTCGCCGGCGAGGACCACGCCGTCCTTCTCGAGATTGGACGCGAGGCGCACCGCTTCCTCCGAGGTCGCCGCGGGGATCACCGCTTTGGCCCCGTTGGCGAGCGCCGTGACGATGGTGGTCGTCGCCCGCAGTACGTCGATGACGACGACGGCCCGGCCGGCGAGATCCCCCGCCCCGACCCCGGCCGGCGTGAAGTGCACGTCGATCTTCATGCCGGAGTAGGCGGCTGGAGGAGTTGCGGCTCGCGCTCGAGGAACTTCGTGTCCACCTTGCCCGCGATGAAGTCGGGATGGCGCATGACCCGACCGAGGAAGGGAATGGTCGTGGTCACGCCTTCAATGATAAACGAGTCGAGCGCCTGCCGCATGCGGGCGAGCGCCTCCGCGCGGCTGTTCCCGTGCACGATCAGCTTCGCGAGCAGCGAGTCGTAATACGGCGGCACGGTGTAGCCGGCGTAGATGTGGGTGTCGACCCGCACACCGGGACCGCCCGGCGGGTGATACACAGTGATCGTCCCGGGGCTCGGCTGGAAATTGCGGGCGGGGTCTTCCGCATTGACGCGGCACTCGATGGCATGGCCGCGCAGCCGGTTGCCGTTCATCACGAACGACAGCGGCTCACCTGCCGCGACGCGAATCTGCTCCTTCACGAGATCGAAGTTGGTGCACATCTCGGTGACGGGGTGCTCCACCTGAATGCGGGTGTTCATCTCCATGAAGTAGAACGAGCCGTCCTCGTCGAGCAGGAACTCGATCGTTCCCGCCCCCACGTATTGGATCGCCTCGGCCAGCCGCACGGCGGCATCGCCGATGTCCTGGCGCAGCGTGTGGTCCACGGCGGGACTGGGCGCCTCTTCGATCAGCTTCTGGTGGCGGCGCTGAACCGAGCAGTCGCGCTCGCACAGGTGCATGACGCGCCCGTGGGTGTCGCCCATGATTTGAATTTCGATGTGACGCGGCCGCGCGAGGTACTTCTCGATGTACACCTCGTCCGAGCCGAACGCCGCCAGCGCCTCCTGCTTCGCCAGCGAGAACGCCTGGGGGAACTGCTCGCCGTCCTGGGCCACCCGCATGCCCTTCCCGCCCCCGCCGGCCGCCGCCTTGATGATCACCGGGAAGCCGAGCTTCTCCGCGATTTTCAGGCCCGCCTCCGGGTCCTCGACCGGTCCGGGAGAGCCCGGCACCGTGGGGACCTTGAGCTTCTGCGCCAGCTTGCGCGCGGCGGCCTTGTCGCCCATCTGCCGGATCTGGTCCCCGCTCGGACCCACGAAGGTGATGTTCGACGTGCGCACGATATCGGCGAATTCGGCGTTCTCCGCCAGGAAGCCGTAGCCCGGGTGAATCGCGTCGGCCCCGGTGATCTCGGCGGCGGCGATGATGCGTGGAATGTTGAGGTAGCTGTCGCGCGACGGCGCGCGACCGATGCACACGTCGTCGTCCGCGAACCGGGTGTGCAGGCTGTCCCGGTCCGCCTCCGAGTAGATGGCGACCGTATGGATGTCCAGCTCCTTGCACGCACGGATCACCCGCAGGGCGATCTCCCCGCGGTTCGCGATCAGCACCTTCTTGAACATCAGGGGGTGATGTCGCCGCGCAGCCCGGCCGCGGCCGTGCTGCCGCCGAACGCCTGGCTCTCGCCTGAGTCTACGCCCGAGACCTTCAGCGCGAACTCGCTCGGATTCGTAGCGTAGAAGATCGCGCTCTCATAGCTCACGGTCCCCTGCTGGTACCAGTAGAACAGCGACTGGTCGAAGCTCTGCATGCCGTACTGGACCGATCCCTGCGCGATGAGGTCGGGGATGCTGAGCGACTTCGTGAGGTCGCGCATGTTCTCCTGCACCGCCGCGGTGTTGATCAGCACTTCGGCGGCCGGCACGCGGCCCTTGCCGTCCTTGCGCGGCACCAGCCGCAGCGACACGATCGCCTGCAACGCGGTCGAGAGCAGGTGCCGGACCTCGTCGTGCTGATGCGGCGGGAAGAACGAGATCACGCGGTTGATCGTCTGCGTCGCATCCGTCGTGTGCAGCGTCGAGAACACCAGGTGCCCCGTGTCCGCCGCCTTGAGCGCCGTGTCGAGCGTCTCCATGTCGCGGATCTCGCCGATCAGGATCACGTCGGGCGCCTGCCGCAGCACATGGCGCAACGCCGCGTTGAACGACAGCGTGTCGTTCCCCACCTCGCGCTGCGAGATGTTGGCGAGGTTGTCGCGGTGCAGGAACTCGATCGGATCCTCGATCGTGATGATGTTGACCCGCCGATTCGTATTGATGTGGTTGATCATCGCCGCGAGCGCCGTCGATTTCCCCGACCCCGTGACTCCGGTGACCAGCACCAGCCCCCGCGGCCGCAGACCGATCTCCTCCAGCACCGGCGGCAGGTTCAGATCCTGGATCGTCTTCACCTCGTACGGAATGGCCCGGAACGCGAACGCCACCGTCCCCCGCTGCTGGTACACGTTGGTCCGGAACCGCCCCACGCCCGGCACGCCGATCGCGAAGTCCGCCTCCTTGTGCTCGGCGAATTCCTTCACCTGCCGGGGGGTCATGATCTGCTCGGCGAGGGACTTCAGCTCCTCCGGCTTGAGCGGCGACGCGTCCAGCGGCACCAGCTCGCCGTTCACCCGGATCGTGGCCGGCCGACCCACCTTGAGCAGCAGGTCCGACGCGTTGCGCTGCACCATGGTGGTGATGGCCGCCTTGAAGTTGAACGTCGCTTGTCCAGCGTGCGGTGCTTCAGGCATGAGGATCCACCCGGAAGAGGAGCTGTCCGAACTCGACCGGCTGGGCGTTCTCCACCAGCACCTCCCGCACCACGCCCGCGACCTCGGACTCGATTTCGTTCATGATCTTCATCGCTTCGATGATGCAGACCACCTGGCCCGTCGCGACACGGCTCCCGGGCTTGACGTAGGGCTCGGCGCCGGGCTCCGGGGCCGAGTAGTACGTCCCCACCATGGGGGACTTGATCTCGACCAAGTGAGACGGCGCCAGCGCGGGTGCCGCGACCGGGGACCCCGCCGCCGCCGCCGGCGCGGGGGCGTGGGGCGGCGCCAGGACGACGTGCTGGCCGCTCTCATTGGTCGTGTGCCCGGCCTTGCTCACCCGCACCGACGACCAGGCCCCGAACAAACCCCGGCGGACCTCGATCGCCCCCAGCTCGGGCGCCTCTCTCAGGATCTGCACCAGCTGGGCGATGATGTCGAGGTTCATGGCTCCCAAAGTTACACGAGCTCCAAGAGGTCCGTCAGGCCGTCGCTCAAGAGTTCCGGTCCCGCTGCCGCAAGATGCACGTCGTCCTCGATCCGCACCCCGCCATCGCCCGCGAGGTAAACGCCCGGCTCCACGGTGACCACCGCGCCCGCGGGCAGCGGATCGGGGTTGGTCTTCGAGAGCCGCGGCGCTTCGTGCACCTCGAGCCCCAGCCCGTGACCGAGCGAGTGGCCGAATGCCTCACCGAACCCGCGCGCGGTGATCGGGTCGCGCGCCAGTGCGTCCGCCTCCCGCCCGCTCATGCCGGCGCGCACCCCGGCCCGCGCCCGCTGCTGCGCCTCGCGGACCAATCCGTACAGCACCCGCTGGCGCTCGGTCGCGCGCGCCCCCACCACCACGGTGCGCGTAATGTCCGCACAGTAGCCGTCCACCTGAGCCCCGAAGTCTAGCAGCAGCCACTCGCCGGCCGCCACCGCGCGCCGACTCGAGCGCGCGTGGGGCAGCGCGCTGCGCGGTCCGGACGCCACGATGGTCGCGAACGGATGACCCTCGCTGCCCAGCCGCCGCAGCGCCCCTTCGAGCACCCCGGCGATCGCCAGCTCGCTCATGCCGGGGCGCACCTGCGCGAGCGTCTGGCGCAGCGCCTCGCCGGCCAACAGCGCGGCGTCGCGGATGGCCGCCACTTCGCCCTCGTCCTTCGCCGCGCGCAGCCGCTCCACGAGGTCCGTCGTGGGCATCCAGCGCCACGCCTTCCCCGCCTGCGCGAACCGCTCCGCGTCGCGCACCGACAGCGCGTGAGCTTCGTAGCCCAGTGCGCTGAGCGGCCCCAGCGTGGCCAGCTCCTTGAAGAAGCGATCCCACACACTGGTGCTGTCGACTTCGATCCGCGCGACCGCGCCCGCCTCCAACCGCGCCTGCTCGTCGTAGCGGAAGTCCGTCACGAGCAGCACGTCCGCTCGCGTCACCACGGCCACCGCCGCCGAGCCCGAGAACCCTGTGAGGTAGCGGACGTTGGCATGCGACGTCACGACCAGCCCATCCAGCGCCTCCGCCTCCAGCGCTCGGACGAGCGCCTCCTGCCGGGCGCGCCGCCGATCAGCCGCCATGGCGGGCCTGGAGAAAGCCGACCAGACCCTCAAGACCCAGCCGATAGCTCTCGGCACCGAAGCCGGCCACCACCCCCACGGCGGCGTCCGCCAGCACCGAGCGGCGTCGCTCCGGCTCGCGTGCGAAGATGTTCGACAGGTGCACCTCCACGAACGGCACGCGCACCGCGAGCAACGCGTCACGCACCGCGAGACTCGTATGGGTGAACGCGGCCGCATTGATCAGCAGGCCGTCCGCCTTCCCCTTGAGCCGCTGGATCGCATCGACCAGCTCGCCCTCGTGGTTCGTCTGCGTCCACGACACCTCGACCCCCAGCGTGCGGGCCTGCTCGCGCGTGCGCGCCTCGATCTCCACGAGGGTGGTTCGCCCGTACAGCTCCGGCTCCCGCTCCCCCAGCAGATTCAGGTTCGGGCCGTTCAGCACGGCGATGTGCACTAGGACTTGAGGCCCTTGAGCCAGGCCTGGAACTGATCGAGGTCACCCTCGTCCTCGACAGGCGGCCGGATCCTGCCGCCCGAGCTCCGCGCCGGCGGCTCGGGCGTCGCCGGTGCGGCCCCTCCTCCGCCCGCGGGTGGTTCGGTCGAGCTGAAGAACTGGTCGAAGGAGAACCCACCGGTGTCCGGCGGAGCCGGCGGCGACGCGGCCGCCGCGGGGGGCGGGGGGAGCGGGGGGAGCTGGGGGGGCGGGGGCGACGGGGGGAGCGCCGGGGCCTCCGCCTCGGGTGCCGCGCCGAACACTTGGTCGAGCGAGATGCTGTCTGTCGCCGGTCGGGTCGCCTCGCCCGGCGAGACCACCCCGGGCGCGAGCGCCGGCTCGGGATCGGAGTGGGCGATGGCGAACGCGTCCTCCAGCGGTGACCTAGCCGGTCGTCCGGACGGCTGGGGAGCGGGCACTCCCGGTCGGGCCGCGAGAATCCGTTTCAGAAAAGCCTGGACGGTCTCACCGGTCCCGCGGCCCAGGTCCGTCGTCTCCCCCCGTCTCCCTCCACCCGCCAGCGCTTCGACCCGACCCCGCAGCCGTGCGTCCGCGGGCCGTTTCGCCAGCAGCGCCTGGTACACGCGCAGCGCGTCCTCCTGATGGCCCTGTCGCAAGTACAGCTCGGCCATCGTCTCTGTGAGCACCGGCTCGACGCCCGCCAATGCGGCCGTATCCGCCGCACCATCGTCGTCCGACAGCGCGACCGCCGCCGGCGGTTCCGCGTCGCCCGAGCCGGCGGCCCCCCCCCTGACGGCGGGTGCCGGCTGGGCTGCCGGAGGGGGGGCCGCTGGCGATGGCGGCGCCTGTGGCGCATCCTCGCTGACCGTCGGAGGCTCGGGGGACAGGCCTTCCAAGATGTCGTCGGGCATGATCAGCGGCAGATCGATCTTCGGCCCGTCGTCTTGTTCTGTGTCGGGCGGCGCATTGAAGAAGGTCTCGTACTGCGTCTGGGCCAGCCCCTCGACCACCAGGTCCTGGGGCTTGAGCTCCACCTCTTCCTGCACTTCGATCCCGTCCGCTTTCGCGGCGCTGTGGGCCACGGCGTTGAAGTCCAGCGTGCCGTCAAAGGTCTCGATGTCGGCCGGCGTGCCCTTCACGGTGAGCGAGGGGGCGGTTGGCTCCTCCGACGCGTGCTCGATCACCAAATCCCGCTGGGGCGGTGGGGGTGGCTCCGGAACGAGCCGCGCGACCGGCTCGGAGGAGGGGACCTGCTTCGCCGCCGCCTGAGCCGCTTTGGCCTTGGCCCGAGCGAGGTGCTCCGCCGCATCGCCGTTCATCGGGTCGGCCGCGAGCAGGCGGCTGAGCCATTCGGCGGCCTCGTCGGAGCGCCCACCGCGCTCGGCGATCTCCGCCAGGATCTTCAAGGCCAGGACGTTTTCGGGATCGAGCGCCAGGACCTTGCGGAAGACTTGAGAGGCGCCCGGGTCGTTCTTCTGATCGATCAGGCAGCGCCCGAAGACGATGTGCGCGCTGACGTAGTCGGGGTGCCGCTCGAGCCCGGCAGTGCACAGCTCGAGGGCCCTATCTAGTTCCCCTGCCTTACGATAGGCGTCGGCCAGGGGGGCAAAGTTACGTCCCTTGGGGTTCTCCGCCCACCGCTTTTCCAGCTTCTCTATTTCGCTAGTGTAGGCCACGCCTAAGTGCTTGGGGGAGTTGGACAAAGATAGTGTTTGCTCGGGCGCGCTGTCAATCGGAATCAGACCCGCTCGCTTGAGTTTTCACGTTGTCGTTTTTAGACTTATGCCCCTTCTCACCTGCTCTCGTAGGAGTTTTGCCGCATATGATGCGCGCGATGCGCGAAATCACGAAGCCGGTCTTTTGGGTGGTGGCGGTCACCTTCATCGGCTGGATGGCGTACGGACAGGTCGAGGAAATCCTCGGCGGCGGGAAGGACATCGTCCTCAAGGTGGACGGCACGATCGTCCGCTCGCAGCCGTTCCAACAGCAGTATCAAGCGACCCTCGAGCAGTACCGCCGCCAGCAGGGAGGTGGACGGCTGACGCGCGAGGACGAGCGACAGGTGCAGGACCGCGTGGTGGATCAGTTCGTCCAGAAGATCCTGCTCGATCGGGCATACCGCCGCTTCGGCATCACGGTCACGGACGACGAGATCATCCAGGCCGCACGCAGCTCGCCGCCACCTCAGATCATGCAGCAGGTGCTCGAAGACCCGACGTTCCAGACCAACGGTCAGTTCGACATCACCAAGTGGCAGCGCTACATCTCGAGCGCCGGCTCGGAGTTCGCCGCGCAGGTCGAGCAGCTGTACCGCGATTATCTGCCGCAGCGCAAGCTGGAAGAGTACCTGACGGCCGACGTGTACGTTTCCGACGCGAAGCTGTGGCGCATCTGGCGTGACCAGCACGAATCGGTGACGGTTGCGCTGCTCGCCGTCCACCCGGAGGACGTGCCGGACTCGCTCGCACCGGTGTCCGACGCCGAGCTGGAGCGCTACTACGGCGCGCACCAGGCTGACTTCAAGCGACCCGCCGCCGCCTGGCTCAGCTACGTCGAGCTGCCGCGTGTCCCCGACGCCGCCGACAGCGCGGCGGCATGGGCACACGCCCGCGCGTTGCGAGCCGAGCTCGCGACGGGCAAGGCCAAGTTCGAAGACGTCGCGAAACGGGAGTCGGCCGACTCAGGAACGAACTCGCGGGGCGGTGAGTTGGGGTGGGCCAAGCGCACCGGCGTGGGGTTCGTCGCGCCGTTCGCGGCCGCCGTGCGGCGCCTGGCGCCGGGTGCGCTCAGCGAGCCCGTGCTCAGTGAGTTTGGGCTGCATCTCATCCGGATCGACTCTGCCAAGGGTGATTCGGTACGCCTCCGCCATATCCTCGTCCCGGTCGCGCTCCAGGGTGTGCATCTGGACGCGGTGGATGCGCGCACGGACACGCTGGACCGCCTGGCCGCGGACCAAACCGACGGCAGCCGGCTGGACAGCGCCGCCCACCAGCTCCACCTCCCGCTCGCCCGTGCGCCGAAGCTCATCCAAGGAGACCGGCTGACGCTCGGCAGATCCACTATACCGGACGTGAGCGTGTGGGCGTTCGAGGCCCGGCCGGGCGAGACGAGCCCGGTGATCGACGCGGCACAGGCGAGCTATGTGTTCCGGCTCGACTCGCTCGAGGCGGCGGGCGTGCCACCCCTGGCGAGCATCCGTGCCCGAGTGCTCACTGCCGCGCGCTACGAGAAGAAGAAGGTCGTGGCCCACCAGCAGGCGGAGCAGGCGGCGGCGGCGCTGCACGACGCTGCGGATCTCATGGCGGCCGGCCGGGCGCGAGGGAATCGCGTCGAGAAGCTGGGTCCGTTCACGCGCGTGACCGCCCCCGCCCAGTTTGCGCGCAATCCGATCTTGCTGGGCACGGCCTTCGGGCTGCGGCGGGGTGAGCGCAGCGGCGTTGTCGTCGACGAAACAGGTTGGTTCGTGCTGCAGGCGCTGGCCCGCGCCGGCGCCGACTCTGCCGCGTGGCTCAAACAGCGCGACCAGCAGCGCGAGTCGCTCATGCGGCCCGTCGAGCAGGCGCGGCTACAGCAATTCGTCGCCGCGCTGCGCGCCGACGCCAAGATCGTGGATCGCCGCAGCGAGCTGTTCCGACCCTCGACCGCCAGCGAGAGCTAGTCGCTCAAGCGCTTCGGGTCGCCCGAGGAGAGGGGGCTCGAGGTGGGCGGCTGGACGGCGCGCGGGGGCGTGGTGGGCGGGTCGTCGCTCGTGGCGTCCTTCAAACTGCGCTTGAACTCCTTGATCCCCTGCCCCAGCGACGATCCGATCTCCGGAATCCGTTTCGCCCCGAACACCAGCACCAGCACGAGCAGCAGGATCAGGATGTGGCTGAACGACAGGTCCCCGAACATACGCGCCTCGCTTCAGAAGATCGATCGGGCGACATAGTACGCGATCGCCACTCCCACGAGGGCGAGCAACGACACGTCGAGCCCGATCGGCCCGAGAGTGATCGACACCACCAGCAGGTCCATGTGGACCGGCCCCAGCGTGGGCGTCACCGACCAGGTGAAGATCTCTTTCGCCGGTCCCTGCGGCAGGAAGCGCCGCAACAGCGAATGGACGAAGCCGCCCAGCACGAAGCCGGTGGCCAGCACGCCGAAGTAAAATAGCGGCCTGCGCGGGCCTTGCGCCACGGCCTAGCTGCGCCGCTCCACGGCGTAGGCAATGCTGTCGCGCAGCGCGTCGCGCGCCGCTGACGGGGGCAGGATGTCGAGCTCCGCGTCCGCCTGCTGAGCCAGCTCCAGCGCGCGGCGCCGGGCATACTCCAGGCCCCCGGCGGCCGCGACGCACCGCACCACGTCCGCGACCAGCGCGTCCGCCGGCTCGGGCGCCGCCATCAGCTCGGCGACCAGCCGGCGGTCACCGGGCGGCATGTCGCCCAGCGCGGCAATGAGCGGCAGGGTCACCTTGTGCTCTCGCAGGTCCAGGCCCGACGGCTTCCCCGTCACCGCCTCCGCCTCGGTGTAGTCGAGCAGATCGTCGGCGATCTGGAACGCCATGCCGAGCCGCAGACCGAAGCGGGCCAGCGCCTCCCGATACTCGGCCGGCCCCTGGAGGGCGCCGACTTCGCACGCGCCGGAGAGGAGCGAGGCGGTCTTCGCGCGGATCAACTGGTCGTACTGTTCCTCGTTGTAGGCCAGCTTGTCGTGCGCTTCGAGCTGGCGCATCTCGCCGATGGTCATCTCGTTCGTCACCCGGGCGAACACGCGCAACGGCTCGCGATCGTCGAGGCGCACCAGCTCGATGATGGCCCGCGAGTACAGGTAATCGCCCATGATCACGGCGACCTGATGCGAGAACAGCGCGTTGAGGGTCGGCATCCCGCGCCGCAGCACGGAGTGGTCGACCGAGTCGTCGTGCACCAGGGTCGCGAGGTGAATCAACTCGACCACGGCGGCCAGCGTCACCGCCCGCGGGTCCGTGACGCCGGCCGCCCGGCTCGAGAGCAGGAGCAGCGTGGGGCGGAACAGCTTCCCTTTCATGCGTACCAGATGCTCATTCACGTCGGCGATGATCGGGAAGTCGGCGGCGATGATGCGCACCAGCTCGTCGGTGACGCGCTCGAGCTCGCCGGCCACGGGCCGTTGCAGGTCGCGCAGCGCGATCGGAGCGACTTGCTGGCTCACGTCACTTCGCCTTGGCGAGCGCCTTGGAGCGCTCGCTCACGTCCCGGAATCGGATGTCCACGGCGAACACCCGGCCATACAGCTCCCGCGCCTCGGCCCGCTTGCCCAGTTCCTCGAGCGCCCTCCCCAGCCAGTACAGCACGCCCAGCCGTTCCTGGTCACCGGAGGCCGGCAACTCGAGGGCGCGCCGCAGGATCGATTCCGCCACGACGTAGGCGCCCTTGTCGATGAAGCACACGCCCAGCGCCTCCGAGCTCCTGAGCTTCCCGTCCGGCGACCGCAGCGCTTTCTGCAGCTCCGCGATCGCCTCGTCAAACAACCCCATCTCCTTGAAGGCCACGCCCAGGTCGTAGTGCGACTGGAAGTCACCCTCGTCGATGTTCTCGTCGATCCCCTGCTTGAAGCGCGCCAGCATCTCCTGAAAGTCCCGCTCTTCGTCCCCAGTCGGCTCTTCGTCGGCGACCTTCATGCGCGTATCGCGCACGGGGAGATCCTCGTCGAGAATCATCGCGCTCAGGTCCACGAAGTCTCCCGCTTCGGCCGCCTCGTCCCGCACCTTCAGCTTCGCGTCCCGAGCAGCGGTCTTGCCCTCCGTGTCCCGGACCTTTGCTTTCGGCTTCGCCGGCGGCTCGGGCGGCGGCGTAGCCACCGGCGCGAGCATGGCGAGTGCGGCCTTGGCGCGCTCGTTGGCGGGATCGTGCTCGGCAACCCGTTTGTAAACAGCTCGCGCCTTGTCGGGGAGGTCGCTCCGCAACAGCGTATCCGCCAGCTCGAGGTAGGCGTCGATCAGCTTCGCCTTGTCGCCCGACTTGAACGCGAACTCGACCTGCTTCTGCCGGTGCCGCACGCTGTTGGGATCGAGCCGCAGGATCTCGTCCACCAGATCCTGCGCCCGCGGCAGGTTCCCCCGGGTCTCGAAGCCGGTCGTCGCCAAGTCGAGCTCCTCCACGCCCCGCTCCCGCTCGCCCGCTTCGATCAGCGCTTCGCCGAGGGCCTGGTGCCCTTCGGGATCGTCCGGGTCATCCGCGACCCGCCCCTCCAGCTCCTCGATCGTCGGTGTCGCCGGTGTCAGATCCATGTCGGCGAACACGAGCGATCCCCGGTCGTTCCCTCCCGCGGTCACCACGCCGTCCAGACTCAGGTCGATCGCCCCCGAGCGCCGCCCGCCAATCGGGGCATCGTCGATCGCCAGGGGTTGATCGTCGACCGCGTGGCCCTGGTCGGTCGCGCCGGTGTCAAAGTCCGGCTCGAGCTCGAGCGGCGGTACCTCGACCATGGTCTTGCGTGCCGGCGGGCCCGGGCGCTTCGGCACGACCGGTTTCACCTTCGGCGGCTCGGGTGCCTTCGGAGTCGAGCCGCCGAACCGGGGGGGCGCCCCAACGCCCGGTCGCTTCGGCACAACCGGCGTCGCTGCCGGCGGCGCTGCTTTCGCCGCCGGCGCCTCGATCTCGATCTCGGTCTCCAGCAGCGGCTCGAGCTCGAGCGCAGGCTCGGCAGCGCTCTCCGGCTCCACGACAGTCGGCTCGAACTCCGCCGGGGGCGGGATGTCCTCCGGGGAGATTTCGTCCCGCAGCGATGGCAGCTCCGGCGCCTGGAGCTCGATGTCGCCGAACTCCGCGATCGTCGTCTCGAACCCTTCGAGCGTGCCTCCCGCGGTGGTGGACTCGAGTCCTTCGACGAGACTCGTCGTCTCGATCTCGAGGGAGGTATCGGGCTCCGCCGTCACCGTCTCCAGCAGGCTGTCGGTGACCGCTTCGGATTCGAGCACCGGCTCCGGTTCCGGCTCGGGCGGGGGAACCGGCTTGGGGGGGGCCGCCGGGGGCGCAGCAGGCGGCGGGACGCGCCCCAGCGGCGCCGCCCTCCCAATCGGTGGGGCATCCACGTCGAGGAACACCAGGCTCGACGTCTTCCGCCTGCCCGACTTCGACGGGTCTTCAGCTGGCTGGCTCTTGGGCGGCGCCGGCGCCGGCGTCCCACCTGCCGGGCGCCGCTCCGGGTCGCCGTACATGCGGAGGTGCTCTTCCAGCGTTTCGCGCAGGTGCGCACCTTCGGGCGAGATATCCGCCAGCTCCTTCAGCGCGGCGAAGGCTTGCTGGATCTTCCCGACCTTGTGCATCCGCTCGGCGTACTCGACGAAGTGCTGCTTGGCCTCGGCCATGAAGCCCTTCGAGGCATACAGCTTGGCGAGCTTGAGGTAGGTGGTCTGCCGCCCGGGTGCGTTGCGCAGCACCTTGTTACACATCGCGATGGCGTTGTTGTGGAAGCCCAGCTCGGCGTACCTATCGACGGCCTGGTCGTAGTAGTCCGCCGCCTGCGCAGGCTCTCGGACCTTCAGGTACAGGTCACCGATGCGATTGAAGATGGCGAGGTCGGGGTTGGGATCCGCGTCCTCCTCCTGCGCCTTGAGGACCTGCTGCCACGCCTCGATCGCCCCCTTTGGGTCTTTGGCCTCGAGGCTCCGGGCCTTCTCTTTCTGCTTCTCAAGCTTTGACATGGAGCCCTAAAGATACGGACCCCGCCGGGAGCGGACAAGCGGAACCTCCTGTCCAGACGGCGGTTACGAGCTGTGCACCCAGCCAGTACGCGACTTCCCGCCAATCCGAGACACCCCACGACACGAGGTCGGCGCGAAACCCCGGCGCGATCTGGCCGCGATCCGTAGCGACGCCGAGGGCGGCCGCCGCGTTGACCGTGACGGCGCTCACGACTTCGGCGTAGCGCAGTCCCAACTGCGACACGCCCAGCGCCATCACCAGCGGCAGCCCCACGGTGGGCGAGGACCCCGGGTTGAAATCGGACGCAAGCGCGATCGCCGCTCCCGCTTCGACCAGCCGCCGCGCCGGCGCCTGCGTGCGACGCCCCAGGAACGTCATGGTGGCGGGCAGGAGAACCGCGACCGTATCGCTCGCCGCGAGCGCCTGGATCCCCGTATCGGAGATCGCGGCCAGGTGATCCGCCGAGAGGGCGCCGAGGGAGGCGGCGAGCTCGGCGCCACCGGAGCCCTCCAGCTCGTCGGCGTGCAGCTTGAGGGCCAGCCCATGCCGCCGGGCGGCGGTGAGCATCGTACGCGTCTCCGCGACATCGAACACGCCGGGCTCGCAGAACACATCGCAGGCCACCGCCAGGTGCTCGCGGGTCACGGCGGGAATCATCTCCTCGCACACCAGCCGGACGTAGTCGGCGCGGCGGTCGCGGAACTCGGGGGGGACTTCGTGCGCGCCGAGCAACGTCGGCACCAGCGCGGCCCGCTCGGCAGCCGCCGTATCGCGGATGGCGCGGAGCTGCTTGAGCTCGTTCGCGGAGTCGAGCCCGTAGCCCGACTTCACTTCGATCGTCGTGCTGCCGTGGGCCAAGAGCGCGCCTACCCGGGCCCGCAGGAGCGCCACCAGCTCGCCCTCGCTCCGCGCCCGTACGTCCCGCACCGACTGGAGGATCCCGCCGCCCCGGGCGGCGATGGTCTTGTAGTCCTCACCCAGCGCGCGGCGCTCGTGATCCTCGAGCCGCGGGGCGCCGAACACGGCGTGCGTGTGACAGTCGACGAACCCGGGAAACAGCACGCCTGCAACCTCCACCACGTCGATTGCGGATTGCGGAATGCGGAATGCGGAATGGAGGTCGCGAGCTTCGGAGCGCGGACCGACCCAGGCGATTCGCTCGTCTTCGATCAGCACGGCGGCGTCCTGCAACACCTCCAGGTCTGCCAATTCGCGACCGCGGCGGGCACGAGCGGGTCCGCGACACGTCACGATCTGCCTGGCGCCGACGAGCAGCGTGCTCAGTCGCCCGCCCCGCCCTGCTGCATCGGGAGCCGGATCCCGTGACGGCGCGCCGCGGCCAGCGCCTCGGGGTAGCCCGCGTCCGCGTGACGCGCCACGCCGATGCCCGGATCGTTTGTGAGTACGCGCTCGAGTCGCCGTCCCGCCGACGCGGACCCATCGGCCACGCTCACCTGCCCCGCGTGGAGCGAGTTCCCGATGCCCACGCCGCCGCCGTGATGGAACGACACCCACCCCGCCCCCGACGCCGTATTGAGCAGCGCGTTGAGGATCGCCCAGTCGGCGATCGCATCCGAGCCGTCCTTCATCGCCTCGGTCTCGCGAAACGGTGATGCGACGGAGCCGGTATCCAGGTGGTCGCGCCCGATGACGACCGGCGCGCTGATCTCGCCCCGCTTCACCAGCTCGTTCAGCGCGCAGCCGAATTGCGCGCGTTCCCCCTGACCCAGCCAACAGATGCGCGCGGGAAGCCCCTGGAACGCCACGCGCTGCTGCGCGAGCCGGATCCAGCGGTGCAGGTGTTCGTGCTCAGGGAACAGCTCGAGCACCAGTCGGTCCGTGCGATGCAGGTCGCCCACGTCGCCCGACAGGGCCACCCATCGGAACGGACCTTTGCCCTCGCAGAACAGCGGCCGAATGTATTCGGGGACAAAGCCGGGGATCTCGAACGCGTCGGCGACCCCTGCATCCCGCGCCTGCGTGCGGATGTTGTTCCCGTAGTCGAAGGTGACCGCTCCGCGACGCTTGAGCGCCAGCATCGCCTCCACGTGCGCCGCGATGCTGGCCACCGACCGCAGCACGTACTCCGCCGGCGCGCTCCGTCGCAGCGCGGCCGCCGCCTCCACACTGAGCCCTGTGGGGACGTACCCATTCAATGGATCGTGCGCCGAGGTCTGGTCCGTCACCGCATCCGGGACGAACCCGCGGCGGGCGAGCTCTGGGAGCACGTCGGCACAGTTGCCGATCAGGCCGACCGAGAGCGGCCGCGCCGTTCGCTTCGCCTCCTCACACCAGGCGATCGCCTCGTCCAGGGAGGCGGTGGAGCGATCGAGGTAGCGTGTCTCGAGCCGGCGCTGCACCCGGGCCGGGTCCACCTCCACCGCCAGGCACACGCCGTCGTTCATCGTCGCTGCAAGCGGCTGGGCGCCTCCCATGCCGCCCAAACCCCCGGTGAGGACGAGGCGCCCGCGCAGCGATCCGCCGAAGTGTCGCCGCGCCACGGCACCGAACGTCTCATACGTGCCTTGGAGGATCCCCTGGGTACCGATGTAGATCCACGACCCGGCGGTCATCTGGCCGTACATGATCAGGCCCTGGCGCTCGAGCTCGCGGAACACCTCCCACGTCGCCCAGCGCCCCACCAGATTCGCGTTCGCGATGAGCACCCGGGGAGCCTCCGGGTGCGTCGTGAAGACGCCGACCGGCTTTCCCGACTGCACCAGCAGGGTCTCGTCGTCGGCGAGCGTGAGCAGCGTACCACAGATGGCGTCGAACGCCGGCCAATCGCGCGCGGCCTTCCCGGTGCCGCCGTATACCACCAGGTCCTGAGGTCGCTCTGCCACCTCCGGATCGAGGTTATTCATGAGCATGCGGAGTGCCGCTTCCTGAATCCAGCCTTTGCAGGTGCGGGCGGGACCCCGGGGCGCCCGGACGATTCTGGGGCTGTTCACGTTCCGTGCTCCAGCCGGCAAATGCGGAATGGGGAATGCGGAATGCGGAATGTCAACAGAAGTGTCAGAACGCGAACGACCTTCCCCGGCAATTCCGCACTCCGCATTCCGCATTCCGCATTCATGGTGCCTCCGGATCAAACGTCCCGTCCCGAATGCCCGCCGCGATCCGTTCGATGTCGTCGGTAAACGGCCGATCGCCCTCGAGCGGCGCGGCCATCTTGCGCACCGCCGCGTAGGTGCGCCGCACTCCCTGCCCGGGCGTGAGCGGTTTCAGGAACTCGAGCCCCTGCGCCGCCGCGAGCAGCTCCACCGCGACGATGCGCGCCGCGTTCCCGAGGATCCGCTCGGCCTTCCAGGCGGCGGTCATCCCCATCGGGACGATGTCTTCCTGGTTCCCTTCGGTGGGCACGGACTGGACGCTCGCCGGCGTCGCCAGCACGCGACACTCGGCGACCAGCGCCGCGGCGGCGATCTGCGGCGTCATGAACCCGGACTCGACGCCCGGGTCCCGCGCGAGAAAGGGCGGGAGCCCGGAGGACAGGTCCGGGTTGACGATGCGCTCGATCCGCCGCTCCGCGAGGCCGGCGAGCGTGGCGAGCGCGATGCCGATCACGTCCAGCGCCAGGGCGACGGGCTGCCCGTGAAAGTTGCCGCCCGACAGCACGGCGTCGCCGAACACGAGCGGGTTGTCGGTCGCGGCGTTCAGCTCCGTCGTGACCAGCCGCTCCGCGAATGCCAGCCCTTCTCCGACCGCGCCCAGCACCTGGGGTGTGCAGCGCAAGGAATACGCATCCTGCACCCGTGGGTCGTTCTCCCGATGCGACTCGCGGATCTCCGAGCCGGCAAGCAGGTCGCGCAGCAGCGCCGCCGAGCGTTGCTGCAGCGGGTGGGGGCGCGCGTCGTGGATCCGGGCGTCGAACGGCTCGGGCGTACCCCGCACCGCCTCGAGGCTCATCGCCGCTGCCGCATGCGCAGTGCGCCACAGCACCCAGGCGTCGTGCACCAGCAACGCGGCCATCCCGGTCTGCGCCTGCGTCCCGTTCACGAACGCCAGCCCCTCTTTCGCCTCGAGCGTGATGGGGCGCAGCCCACTGCCCCGGAGCGCGGCGCCGTCCGCGCCTTCGCCAATCATCGCCAGGGCGAGGTGGGCGAGCGGGGCGAGATCGCCCGACGCCCCGACGCTCCCTTGAGAGGGAACGCGCGGGTGGACCTGGACATTCAGCATCTCGACGATGAGCTCGGGGAGCGCCGGTCGCACGCCGCTCGTTCCGCGCACCAGCACATTGGCGCGCAGCAGCATCATCGCGCGCACGACATCCACCGACAGCGGATCGCCCACGCCCGACGCGTGGCTGCGGATCAGATTGCGCTGCAGCTCCCGCGTCTGCTCCGGCTTGATTCG
>Ga0075433_10000132_pt1 | contig 38562 bp, 33 predicted proteins | sample RhiMethybrSRZTD2_FD_75299 | JGI IMG/M metagenome (GOLD analysis project Ga0075433, IMG submission 75299) | Populus rhizosphere microbial communities from Tennessee, USA - Rhizosphere MetaG P. TD hybrid SRZTD2 | ecosystem: Host-associated > Plants > Roots > Rhizosphere > Soil | place: USA... | reverse complement strand
GGCGGCGCGATTTCATGCCGACCAGCCCCGCGAAGAGCGCCAGGGCCCCGGGCTGATGCCGGTCGATGAGGAAGCCGCCCGTCTTCACGATGACGAAGGCGAGCAGCCCCACCGAGCAGAGAGTCGCCACGAGGCCGTAGGCCAGGTACACGCGCCGCTCGCGGGCGGAGATTTCGGGCCCGATCCTAGGCTCGAACCCGATCAGCCGCTTGAGCAAGCCGCCGACGTATGTGAACGACCGCTTCCTCAAGTTCGGAATGTCCAGGTAGTCGCTCAGCAGGTAATAGCCATCGAGCTTGATCAGGGGATTGAAGTTCACGAGCGTCTTGATGCCCGAGACGGCCATCACCATGAGCGACAGGGTGTGGACCGCGGTCTCCACGTCGGTCAGGCGCCACGCGAACGCGGCGAGCGCCCAGATGAAAAGCTCGAACCACGGTCCCGCGAGGCCCACCCAGAGCCGCTGCCGGCGTTCCGGAAACAGCCAGGCATCGCTGACGTTCGTGTAGAGCGCCGGTTGGAAATAGATCAGCATGAAGCCCATCTCATGCACCGCGCCGCCGAAGTACTTGCACGTCAGGCTGTGGGCGACTTCATGGGCCGACGCGACGACGAAGAACACCGCCAGGGCCAGCGGAATCGCCGAGAGCCGGTAGAGGCGGGCAAGGTCCTGCGTGAGCTCGCTCCAGTTTGCGATCGTGGTCCCGAAGGCCAGCAGGATGAGGGCCGCCGAGAGCGCGACGAAGCGCGGCGTAAAGAAGAACCGTATGTGGTGAACGAAGCGGCTGAAGTGTTGGTCCGGGTCGACGAGGGCGTACCGGAGGTAAAACAGGCTGCCGCGCAGCCGCCGGCGTGGGCCCGTCCGCGCCTTCCCTGGCCGGCCACCGGTGTCGAGCAGGCCGGCCTTTTCCAATCGGGCGACGAAGGCGTCGAGGTGTTCGGGGGCCATCGATGCGTCGAACCGCTCTTCGGTTCGGCGCCGTACCACGTCGAGGGGTGTTTCACCATCCAGTTGCTCGGCGATGAACTCCTCGATCTCCCGGAAGCGAAAGAATTTCCCCGAGACCGGGTCCTTCACGATGCAGGACGAGCCCTCGGCCGTCTGCTGTCGGCTGACGGTCAGATCGCTCCGAAGCATCGGCGGAGAAGGAAGCACGGCGCTCCTTTTGGGAACAGCAGGTGGGAAGGCTGCGGGGGTCCTCTCCCGCAGCCTTCCCGTGCCTGCTGGCGTGAGCATCAGGCGCTCAGGTCACCCCGGACGCCCAACGGTCCACGCTATGAGCTGCAGCTCTCGCGGCTCTGGGACTTCGAGCTCTTGCTGCCCGACGCGCTACTGCCGTCGTTGCTGCGGGCGGAACTGCCGGTGCAACCGTCCGCATTGCCGCTCCCACAGGCGCCGAGAGTGATGCCGATCGAGGGCAGGGCGATGCTGAGACATGGTGCGACGCGCTCCTCGAGGCGCTCCAGCTCGGGAATCAGGTGCCTCATTTTTTCCTCCTCATACGAGTGTTGCACGACCAACGAACAGCCGTCCGGCTGATCAACACACACGACGGTCAGCGGACGCGACGGTGCAACGAGCAACCTCCGTGCCCGAAGCCCCGCGCCCCGTCGTTGTGACGATCCAGCGCGACGTCGTCCGGTCGCCACAGCACCTGGATCACCGTGGAACGCGCGTCGCCTGAGTGGCGCGAGGGCGACGGTCATGCGGTCGTGGCTCGGGTGCGACGCGAGCAAGGAGAGAGAGTCGACGCCGACGCCTCGTTCGGGTGCGCCTCGTACCGGCGCGCCGCACCACAACGGGTCGCGCGGGGTTGCTGCAGCTCGTCTCGATCGGGGGATTTGGTGGGAGCTAGCGGGCTGCAGGCACGACGTCGTCGGCGATCACGCCGAGGACCTGAGCGGCGAGGTCGCCGGAGGTGATTTCAGCGAGCTGCACCCAATCGGTGGTGGCCACCACCACAAGATCCCTGCTCGGCACGACGTACACGAACTGGCCGCCGTAGCCCCAGGCAAAGAAGGCGGCCGGGTCGGCGTCGGACACCCACCACAGCATGCCGTAGGTGACCTTCCGCACCGGGCCGACCGACATCCGCCAGGTGAATTGCGGGCGGGTGACCGAGTCCACCCACGCCTCCGGCACCACGCTCGTGTTGCCCGACCAGCCGTGTTGCAGGAACAACTGCCCGAATTTCAACAAGTCCCGCGCGCGCAATGCGATCCCCGAGCCGCCGTTGACGGTCCCGCGGTCGAGCGGCTCCCACGCGACCGCGTTCACCCCCAGTGCTCCGAACAGATGATCGGTGGCATACTGTGGCAGTGGCGTCGCGGCGGCGCCTTCGAGCACCACACCCAGCGTATGTACCGCCGCAGAGTTGTAGGTGAACGTCGCACCGGGCGACGCCGCGTGGGCGCGGTCGAGCAGGTACTGGACGTGGTTGTCCGCGACGATCCACGAGTTGTAATCTGGGCCGGTCGTCTCATCCCACGTGTATCCCGACGTCATGGTGAGGAGGTGGCGCACCGTCACGGCGCTGTCGGCCGCATCGATCGTATCGGACGAACTCAAATAGGGAGCCATCGGCGCCGCCGTTCCGGGCAGCACGCCGTCGCGCAGCGCGATGCCGGTGAGGGCGCACACTACGCTCTTCGTCACGGAGCGCACGTCGAACAGCGTGGTCGAGTCGCTACCGCCGAAATAGTACTCCGCCACGAGCCGGCCATGGCGCGCCACGAGCAGGCTTCTGAATCGGGGAATCGCGGCCGCGTCGACCGCCGCGCCGAGCAGGCCGAAGGCGCTCATCCCGACCTCGCCGGGACCGGCATGCACCCAGCCGCTCGACAAATCGACTCGGACGGGCGCGCTCGGGGCGGTGGGCGCGTCGCCGCATCCCGCTGCGACGACAAGCGTGGCGAGCCACCAGGCGGCGCGCATCTCAGTTGGTCCCGCCCGCGGGCGGCGCCGGCAGCTGGCTCACGGTGAGCGGCACCGACGCCTTCATGTCGCCGTCGATGGTGATCTCGAAGCGGTACGCGCCGGGGTGTGGGAACGGGACGTCGAAGACGAGAATCGCTCCGGCTTCGATGTCGGTCACGCCAGCGGGCGGCTCGGCGAAGTTCACGGTGCCGTTGCCGCCGAGGACCTCGGCGTCCTGGTCGTCCAGGAGCCGGATTTGCACCTGGTGCTCGCCGATCTCGGTGCGCTTTCCTTTGAGGCGGAGCACCAGGTGCAGGCGGGGGTGCATGGCGGGGAACTGCTGCACCCAGATGTGCTGGAAGATCCCCAGCACGGACAGTTTGCCGGCCTGATCGACGATCGCATAGTCGGCGACGACGGCGAAGTCGAGATGCAAGCTATTTGGCCGAGAACGGGATCGATGCGCGAGTCTTCTCCCATTCCAACTTCAGCACGCCACGCTTTCCCTTTGGCTCGATCGCGATCGTGAACTGCTCGACCGGTTGCGCGAGCGGCTCCACCTTCATGTCGAGCCGTGCGAGGTCGTACTGCGCGTCGTAATCCGTCCCCCACTGGCCGGTGTTCTTGTTGACGATGAGCTTCCAGCCGCCCGGCGAGGGAATGGTCCAGAGGCTGTACTTGCCCGCCGGCAGCGTGGTCCCGGCCACGGTCAGATCGGCGCTGGTCTCGAGTATCGTCGCCTGGTTCGCGCCGGTCCGCCACACCTGATTCCAGGGGACCACGTTCCCGAAGATCACCCGACCGCGCATGGCGGGCCGGCTGTATCGCACCGCGACGGCCGCGCCGGCGACGTTGGCCCGCGCGGAATCGGCCGGCGACAGGGTGCCGAGCGAGCGCGGTCCGAACGACTTGCCGAGCGCGTCGAAGTCGAGGCCCTGCACCCGCTCGACCGTGACCTGCATGTTGCTGCCGATGCCCGAGACACCCAGCAGCCGCCCCTGGCCGTCCACCCGCGCGTGCATCGCGCCGAGCGGACCGAGCACGATCGTCAGGGAGTCCGCTCCACGAGGGGTGACCGTGACCTCGAGGGGATCGGTGTCGCCGAGCTGCACCATGGCGAGGGCGTAGCGCTCGCTGCCCGCGGCGCGGGCCCGGCGCGCCACCTCTTCGACCAGCCCCCACCCCTGGCCGATGAACGGCAGTGCGCCCGGGGCGGCTTTCACACGCATGGTCGCGGTCGAGTCGCCGCGCGGCACGATCATCACGACGGAGTCGCCCGTGAAGGTCGCCGTGGCCTTGCGCTCCAGCGGGCCGGGGCCGCCGGAGACGTTGTGGGTGACGAGCTCGAACCGCTCGATCGCGCCACCGGGACCGAATGTCGCCGTGTACAGCCGGTGCACGGTGCGCGGGCTGCGCACGACCTGCTCGCCCTCGAGCCGGTCGGCGGTACGGGTGTAGCGCTCGACCGCGAGGGTGTCGCGCCCCAGACGGATGAGGAACTCTCCCGACTGGGCGGAAAGCATCGCAGGAATCGCCAGTGCGAGGACGACGAGGCCGCTGATCACGTGCATGGATGTCTCCGTTGAGTTTATTTCACCCGAATCGATTTGACTTCGTCGTTCTGCGCAATCTTGTTGACCACGTCCAGTCCCTTCGTGACCTGTCCGAAAACCGTGTGGACTCCGTCCAGGTGCGGCTGGGGCGAATGACAGATGAAGAACTGGCTGCCGCCGGTGTCTTTGCCGGCGTGGGCCATGGACAGCGTCCCGGCCACGTGCTTGTGGACGTTCTTCTGCGTCTCGCACTTGATGGTGTAGCCCGGCCCGCCCGTGCCCACGCGCCCCTGGCCGCTCTTCGAATAGGGGTCGCCTCCCTGAATCATGAAGTTGGGGATCACGCGGTGGAACTTGGTGCCATCGTAGAAGCCCGAGTTGGCGAGCTTCTCGAAATTGGCGACGGTGCCCGGCACCTCATCGGCGAACAGCTCCACGGTGATCGTCCCTTTCGCAGTCTCGAAAACGGCCTGTTTGTTCGGCATCATCACTCCAGAGAGAGGTTGTCCTCGACCTGTGCCACCGTCTTCATGCCCACAATCACCACCGATACCGCTTCGTTGTCCAGCACGAAGCGGAGCGCCAGCTGCGCCGGCGTCACTCCCGCTTGCCCGGCCAGGTCCTTCACGCGCTCGGCCACGGCTGTGAGCTGCGCCACATAGGAGCGCGGCATGCGGGCGCGGATGTCGCCCTTGTCCCACGCGGTGTCCGGCCCGTACCTCCCGGCGAGCAGGCCGTTGGCGAGCGGCTCACGCGCGATCACACCCACGTGGGCGGCGCGGGCGACGGCAAAGAAGCGGTCTTCGGCCTCACGCCGCACGATGTTGTACACGATTTGGACGGTATCGGGTCGCGTCACTTCCACCGCGGCGAGCCCCTCTTCGGGCGGGTGGACCGACACGCCGTAGAACCGGATCTTGCCTTCCCGCTTCAAGTCCTCGAGCACGAGGTAGGTGTCCGGGTCGGCGATCAGGCTGAGCGCGGGGTTGTGGAGCTGCAGCAGGTCGAGGTAGTCGGTGGCGAGGCGCCGCAGCGACTGCTCGACGGCGAACCGGACGTAGTCGGCGGAAAAATTGGCGTCGTGGGTCACCGGCAGCGGGATGTCGGGCGCGAGCTCGGCCACCGGCTGGCCGACCGCTTCGGCGATCCGGCCCAGCAGCAGCGGGTTCACGGCCCGGTTGTAGAAATTGCCACCTACCTTGGTGGCGACCAACACGCGCTGGCGTATCCCCGCAAGCGCCTGGCCGAGGAGCTCCTCCGAGTGCCCGTGCCCGTACACATCCGCGGTATCGAAGAAATTGCATCCCAGCTCGTAGGCGCGGCGCACGGCCCGCAACGACTCGGCGTCCTCGGTGGGACCATAGGAGTTGCCGAACCGGTTGCCGCCGATGGCCCAGGCGCCGAATCCGATGGGGCTGACCGCGAGGCCGGTGCGGCCGAGCACCCGTCGTCTCACCGCAGCAGGTCCCCAAGCGCCTGAGGAGTGGTCACGGGGAGCGAGCAGGTCGTGCCGACGCAGACGGTTGCCGTCGGTCGCTCGGCGGTCTTGCGAACCACGAGCTTGCGAGGGCGGTAGGACTGGAGGGCAAGGAGATGCATGTCACACGCCGCTCCCTCACCTCTAGCACCTAGCACCTCTACCCGTGTGACGGGATTGAGCGCCCAGTCGACGGCGCGTACCAGCGTCGCGCCGTACAGGGAGAGCTGGGACGCCGCACCACCGAATGTCGCGAGCTGGCGATCGAGCAGACGGCGCCAGTCCTGGTCGTCGGTGGCCGCCCAGAGGCGGGCCAAGACGAGCGCGGCGACGCCGTTCGCCGAAGGCGTCGGCGAGTCCTGCACCGGCTTGGCGGGGGTCGTGAGGTAGGCGGCGCCGGAGCGGTCGCGCGCCACGTCGAAGAAGCCGCCCTTGGCGTCGTCCCAGTGGGCCCGGCCGCAGTGGCGCATCACGGCGACCGCGCGGCTGAGCCAGGTGTCATCACCAGTAGCCTCGAATGCGTCCAGGAACGCCGCCGCCGTATGGACATTGTCTTCCAGCAGCCCGCGCGGCTCGGCCCGCCCGATCACATGACTCATCCCTTGCTCGTCGTCCCACGCCTCCGCCCAGATCCGCTCGAGAACCTTGAGCGCCAGGGCGTTGCACGCCGGCCGATCGAGCACGGCGCCGGCGTGCAGAAACGCCGCTGCCATCATGGCGTTCCAGTTCACGTACGGCGTGGTGTCGACGTAGGGCGCCGTGCGCTTGTCACGGGCCGCCTTCAGCCTGCCGAGCGCGTCCTTGAGTACGGGCCATTCGTCGTCACCGGCCGGATCCCGCTTCCACCACAGGACGTTCTTGCGCGGGTTGTGGTGCATCTCGCCGGCTTCTTCCACGTCGAACGTGCGACGGGCAACGTGGAACGCTTTCTCGGGCAACGCCTCCCGCAGCTCATCCAGCGTCCACGTCCAGTAATCACCATCATCACCGAAACGCACGTCTGCATCCTGCGACGTGTGGAAGACGCCTCGCTCCCGGTCCGACAACACCTCCAGCACCCAGCTCACGATGCCCTGCGCCACTTCCTTGAACAGGGGGTGGCCGAGCGCCGCGTAGCCGTCCAGGTAGGCGCGCAGCAGCTCCGAGTTGTCGTAGGCCATCTTCTCGAAGTGCGGCACGATCCAGCGCTCGTCCACTGCATAGCGATGGAACCCGCCACCCACATGATCGCGGATCCCGCCCTTGGCCATCCCGGTGAGGGTTTTCTCCACCACCTCGCGCAGCCAGGTCTCTCGCGTGTCGTGCCAACGCGCGAGCAGGAACTGCACGGCCGCGGGGTGGGGAAACTTGGGCGCGGTGCCGAAGCCGCCGTAACGGATGTCGAACAGGCGGGCCATATCGCTGGCGGCACGCTCCAGGGTCCCCGGCGTGACTTCGCCGCCCTTCGTCTCGTCGAGCGACTCGGCCATGTGGCGACGGATCGCCGTCGCGTTCTCCGCCACTTTTTCCCGCTGCTGGCGATAGAGGCCCGCCACCTGTCCCAGCACGGAGAGGAAGCCGGGGCGGCCGTAGTGGTTGTCCTCCGGCGGGAAGTACGTGCCGCCGAAAAAGACTTCGCCCTCGGGCGTGAGGAATGCCGTCAGGGGCCAGCCCCCCTGACCGGTGAGCGCCTGCACGGCGCGCTGGTAGCGGGCATCCACGTCGGGCCGCTCGTCACGATCCACCTTGATGCACACGAAGTCGCGATTGAGGGCCTCGGCGACGCTCGCGTCCTCGTATGACTCGCCGTCCATGACGTGGCACCAGTGGCACCACACGGCGCCGACGTCGAGCAGGATGGGTTTGTCCTCGGCGCGCGCCCGCGCGAACGCGGGCTCGCCCCACGGGTGCCAGTGCACCGGCTGGTGGGCGGCGGACTTGAGGTAAGCGGAGGGCTCGGAGGCGAGGAGGTTCGCCATCGAGTGAAATGTAGCTGGGTCAGGCACCCTGTTCGAGATATTTCACCACCGTCTTGGTCACGAGCTCCGCCCCGATCACCAGGCTGTCTTCGTCGATGTCGAACGTGGGGCTGTGGTGCGGCGAGCCTTTCTTGTCGGGTGGCGCCGAGCCGACGAACGCGAACGCACCCGGGACCTTCGCGAGAAAGAACGACATGTCTTCGCCGCCCATGGTGCGGACGCCGTCGATGACATGCCCTCGGCCCACGATGTCCTGGGCCACGCCTTTCATCATCGCGGTCATCTTCTGGTCGTTGACCAGAGGCTTCGACAGGCGCCGGTACCGCACCTCGGCGTCGGCGCCGAACGCCCGGGCGATGCCGCACGCGGTTGCTTCGATGAGCTGCGGTGCTTCGTCGAAGAATTTTCCGCCGAAGGTTCGCACGGTACCCCGCAGGTCGGCGCGGCCGGGGATGACGTTGAAGGCGTGCCCGGCGTGCAGCTGCGTGACCGAGACGACCCCCTCCTCGAACGGATTGCGGCGACGCGACACGAGGCTCTGGAGGCCGGTGACCACGTGGGCGGCGATCAGCACGGGGTCGATCGCCTGATGCGGGGCTGCCGCGTGACCGCCGCGCCCCAGAATCGCGATCTCGAACTCATCCACGGAGGCCATGACTGGTCCGGGCATGAGCGCGATGGTGCCCACCGGGATGTCGTTCCACACATGGATGCCGAACGCGGCGTCCACCTTGGGCGCGTCGAGCACGCCATCCCGGATCATCGCCTCCGCCCCATACGAGATCTCTTCGGCGGGCTGAAACGCGAGCTTCACGCCGCCCGGGAGAAACGCCGCGTGCAGCCGGCGCGCCACCTCGAGGCCGATGGCGACGTGCCCGTCGTGGCCGCAGGCGTGCATCTTGCCCGCGGCCTGCGAGCGGTACGGGACGTCGCTCGCTTCCTCGATGGGGAGCGCGTCCATGTCGGCGCGGATCAATACGCAGCGGGCGTGGCCACTCGACGCAGCGTCGCGCAGGCCGACCACCCCCGTCTTGCCGACGCCGGTCCGCACCGCGTAGCCGAGCCGTTCGAGCCGCTCGGCGACGATCGCGCTGGTGCGCCGCTCCTCGAACGCCAGCTCGGGGTGCTGATGGAGGTCTCGACGCATCGCGACCAGCTGTTCTCGATCGATCGACGGTAACTGGGCAGTCATCCGATCCTCTCGGGAGCGGGGAGCAGGGAGCGGTACCCTCCGTGCACCGGAAGGAACCGCTCCCCGCTCCCTGCTCCCAGAAGTCTCATACCCGCGAGCTCGGACACAACCGGTTGATGACGCAGATTTCGCACTTCGGGCGCCGCGCGATGCACACGCGACGCCCGTGCAGAATCAGCGTATGCGAGAACCAGGTCCACTGGTCGCGCGGCACGAGCGCCATCAGGTCCCGCTCGATCTTCACGGGATCTTTCTCTTTCGTCAGCCCGAGCAAGGTCGCGAGCCGCTGCACGTGGGTATCGACCACGACGCCTTCGTTCTTCCCGAACCAGGTGCCGAGGACGACGTTCGCGGTTTTGCGGCCCACACCGGGGAGCTGGACCAGCTGCTCCATGGTGTCGGGTACCGCGCCGCCGTGACGCTCGACCAGCGCCTGCGCCATTCCGATGATGGATTTGGTCTTGTTGCGGAAGAATCCCGTGCTGTGGATTTCCTGCTCGAGGACCCGCGGGTCGGCGCTCGCGAAGTCCCGTGCGGTCTGGTATTTCGCGAAGAGGGCGGGGGTGACCATGTTGACCCGTGCATCGGTCGATTGGGCGGACAGAATCGTGGCGACGAGCAGCTCGAGTGCGCTCTCGTGGTGCAGCGCGCAGGTCGCGTCGGGATAGGCCTTCTCGAGGCGGGCGATGATCCTGCGGACCCGCGCCCGCCGCTTCCCCGGTGCTGCCTTCGTCTGCGGCATCACCCCGCCGCCACCAACCGCGCCCGCGCGAACGCGAGAAACGCGTCGGCGTCGCGGGTGTTCAGGACATGGTCCGGCTCGAGCCAGCCCTTGCGGGCGATCCCCAGGCCGACCGCGACGTTGGTCATGCCGCTCGTCGAGTGGGCGTCCGCGCCGATCGAGAGGGTGACACCCAGCTCGCGCGCCCGCCGCACCATGCGCCAGTCGAGGTCGAGGCGATGCGGGTCCGCGTTCACTTCGACGGCGATGCCCCGGGCGGCGGCCTTGGCGAGCACCTGCTCCAGATCGATCGCGTACGGCTCGCGCTGCAACAGCAGCCGGCCCGTGGGGTGACCGAGGATCGCGAGATGGGGATCGTCCATGGCGGCGAGGACGCGCCGCGTCATCTCAGCTTCGGACATCCCGAAGCGCGAATGGATCGAGCCGATCACGAAGTCGAATCGGTCGAGCACGTCGGGTCCGTAGTCGAGCGTGCCGTCCGCCAGGATGTCGGCCTCGACGCCTTTGAGCACGCGGATTCCGGGGACCCGGGCGTTCACCTGGTCGATCTCGTGGTGCTGCTGCGGCACGTCGTCGATCCCGAGCCCGCCCGCGTACGGCGCCGACTGCGAGTGATCGGTGATGCCCACCCATTCATAGCCTGCGGTGCGGCACGCGCTCGCCCAGTCGGCGATCGTGACCGTGCCGTCCGAGTAGTTCGAGTGGCAATGCAGGAAACCGCGCAGGTCGCCCTGCTCGACCAGGCGCGGCAGCCCACCGTGGGCGGCCGCTTCCAGCTCGCCCGTCCCCTCGCGCAGCTCGGGCGGCACCCAGGCCAGGCCGAGGGCGCGGTACAGGCTCGGCTCGTCGAGAAACTCGAGCGAAAGTGGGACGCCCAGCGTGCGGGCGCGGGCCTCGAGCGCGGCGACATGAACGGCGGAGCCGGTCGCCCGGACCCAGTCGAGCCCGAACCGGTCGGGTGTGGTAAGGAGCACCTCCACGACGGTGCCGGACGCAAAGCGCAGCGTCACGCTGCCTTCTCGTCCCGCGATCTCGATGACGCCGGGCGCCTGGCCGAGGCGTCGGACCAGCGCGTCGCGCGCGGCCTGCCCTTCGTGCACGGCGACCAGGTTCAGCGCTCCGATCACCTCGCAGCGGCGCCGCACGGCCCCGGCGATCTCGACCTGCAGCACGCCTGCCCCCGCGAGGCCGGCGAGCGCGCGGCGCACCGCTTCGATTTCATCCTGGGCGTGGTGGAACAGCCGCAGCGTGCTCGCCTGACGCAAGTGAGCGATGCCGCGCCGCACGTTCCCCGCGGTCTTGGCGCCGAACCGCGGCAGCGCCGCCAGGCGGCCGTCGCCCGCGGCCACCTCCAGGTCGGCGAGCGACTCGATCGCGAGTGACTCGTGGATCTGGCGCACCTTGGCGGCCCCCAGGCCGGGAATGCGGAGCATCTCCGCGAGGCCCGGTGGCACCTGCTCGCGCAGCTCGTCGAGCGCGCTCGAGCGGCCCGTGGCGAGGAGCTCCGCGCGGGCGACGTGCCGGATCGCACGGACGCGAGCGACGCTCTCCCCCTTTATCACGAGGAAGGCGGCGAGTTGGTCGAGCGTCTGGCGGACGGCGTGTTTGTCCATTGCGCGTCCGATCAACCTAACGGCTCAACGGTGAGGCAGGAACCCGCCCAACGCTCGCTCGAAGTCTTCCGTCGCCTCGACGTGCGGCGCATGCCCGGTGGCCAGCTCGACCACGCCCGTGGAGAGCAGCGCCGCGGTCTCGCGCGCCACTTCCAGGGGCATCGGGTCGTACACCCCGTGCACCAGCAGGGCGCGGGGGGCGGTCCCGTCCGGAAAGGTCTGCCCGATCCGCTGGCGCAGGTCGTAGCTCCCCAAACTCTCCCACACCGCCTGCCGGGTTCGCTCGGTGACGCGAAACGGGGTCATCTCCCGCGCGCGACTCGGGTCGTGAAAATACCCGGCGACGGATAGCGCGAACGCGATGCGGCGATACTTTTCGGGATCGGTGCGGGAGAGGCCGGACGCCACGAGCTCGGCGCGGCTGCGTGCGATCCATGGCCGGGCCATGCGGGCCGCGAAGCGTCGCTCGAATTCGTCGCGCCAGGCGGCCGTCACGGGCGCCGACGAGACGAGCGCCAGCCGGGCGACCCGGTCGGGATGCTCGAGGGCGTAGAGCAGCGCGAGCAGGCCTCCCCAGGAATAGCCGAGCAGGGTGAGGCGGTCGAGCTGCCAGTGACCGCGCAGGGCCTCGAGGTCGGCCACGTGCTCGCGCCAGCCCACCGGCACGTCGCGCGGGACCGGTGACCGGCCGCCGCCGCGCTGGTCGTAATAGAGGAGGGCGCGGCCGCCCTCGGTGAGATGGTCGTACTGGGGGAGCAGGTAGTCGTGATGCGCGCCGGGGCCGCCGTGCAGCACGACCACGGGCGCGCCTTGTCCGATGCGTCGCGTGTACAGGCGGACGCCGTTCAGCTCGACCGTGGCTTCCGTAGGCGCTGCTGACATCGCGTCTCAACTTAACCGTTCGCGAGAATGAGGCCGCTTCGCTTACCAGCCGCCCCGCCCGGGCTCGCCGATATCGCGATCCTCTGCCTCCTGGGCGGTGTGATCGCGACCGTGGTCGCGTTCGCCCGCGAATTCCAGGCGCCGTTCGCGCAAGCGGTCCAGATCGACCTGCGTCCGGCGGCGCTGCCGCGCTACACGCTGTATTCCTTGTCGCGCGGCGTCACGGCACTGGTGATCTCGTACCTGTTCGCGCTGGCGTTCGGATGGGCGGCGGCGCAGTCGCGCGCCGCCGAGCGGCTGCTCTTGCCGTTGCTCGACATCCTGCAGAGCATCCCGGTGCTCGGGTTTCTCCCCGGCCTCGTGCTCGGCCTGATGTCGCTGTTCCCCGCGCGCAATATGGGGCTCGAGCTCGCGGCGATCCTGATGATCTTCACGGCGCAGGCGTGGAACCTGGCGCTCTCTTTTTACAACTCGCTCAAGGCGCTGCCCCCGCCGCTACGCGACGCGTGTAAGGTCGCGGGGTGGCCCCCCGGGCGGACCTTCCGTCAGCTCGAGGTGCCCGCCGCGGCGCAGGGGCTCGTGTGGAACGGGATGCTGTCCATGGCGGGGGGCTGGTTCTTCCTGATGGTCAACGAGGCGTTCCGCCTGGGCGATCGCGACTACCGCCTCCCCGGCATCGGGTCCTACATGAGCGTGGCGCTCGACCAGGGAAATGTGCAGGCGATGGCGCTCGCGATCACCGCGATGGTGGTGATGATCGTGTGCGTGGACCAGCTGCTGTGGCGGCCGCTGGTCGTGTGGGTCGAGAAGTTCCGGCTGGACGAGAGCAGCGACGGCGCGCCGGAGCCAGCGTCGTGGGTGCTCGACTTCCTGCGACGGGCGCGGCTGCCGCGCCGCGCCGCCGTGCTGCAGTTGCGCGCCTACCGCCGGGCCCGCCAGGCTGCCCGGCCGCTCGAGCGGCCGTTCCGCGTCGTCGGTCCCATCATCCTGCGGGGCCCGCGGCTCGCGTTGGAGCATCCCGTGGCGCGCCGGATCGGCGCGGCGCTCATGATCGTGGCCCTCGCCGCCGCCGCGGCGCTCGGGGTCTGGCACCTCTGGCTGTTGCTCGCGCAGCTGGGGTGGAGGGAGTGGGGCGCGCTCCTCTCCGCCGCGGCACTCACGTTCGCGCGCGTGATGGGAGCCGTCATCGTGGCGACGGCGTGGACCCTGCCCGCGGGCGTGGTGATCGGCCGCTCGCCGCGCATCGCGCGGGCGCTGCAGCCCGTGATTCAGGTCGTGGCCTCGTTCCCCGCGCCCATGCTCTTCCCGCTCGTCATTCTGTTGTTCGAGCGCATCGGCATCGGGCTCGGGCTGGGCGCGGTCGCACTGATGGTGCTCGCGGGCCAATGGTATATCCTGTTCAACGTGATCTCCGCCGTGGCCGCGATCCCGCAGCAGCTCAAGGACGCCACCGCGGCGTTCCGGCTGCCGCCGTTGAAGCGGTGGCGCTTGCTGTACCTGCCCGCCGCGGCCCCCGCGCTCGTCATGGGATGGGTCACCGCTGCCGGTGGAGCGTGGAACGGCTCGATCGTGGCCGAGTACATCCAGGCCGGTGGTGCGCTGCGGACCACACGGGGGCTGGGCAGCCTCATCAGCGACGCCACCGCGCACGCCAACTTCCCGCTGCTGGCGGGAGGGATCGCCCTGATGAGTCTCCTCGTGGTGGGTTGGAACCGCATCGTGTGGCGCTCGCTGATGGAGTGGGCTCGGACGCGCTTCGGGTACGCGCAATGACGCCGGGGACCGTGTTGCTCGAGGCGCAGCATGTGACGCAGCGCTTCCGGCTTCCGAACGGCCAGAACCTCGAGGCGCTGCGCGACGTGTCACTGGTGGTGCGCGAGCATGAGGTCGTGGCGCTGGTGGGCCCGTCGGGATGTGGCAAGAGCACACTGCTGCGGCTGTTCGCGGGACTGGCGCGCCCGGTCGAGGGAAAGGTGCTGTATCGCGGCCAGGCACTCGACGGCGTCCTGGGTGCTGCGGCGATGGTGTTCCAGTCGTTCGCGCTCCTCCCCTGGCTGACGGTGGCGGAGAACGTGGCGATGGGCCTCGAGGCGCGGGGCGTGGACGGCCCGGCGCGGCGTGACGCGGTCGCCCGGGCCATCAACCTCGTGGGCCTCGACGGGTTCGAGCAGGCATATCCGAAGGAGCTGTCGGGCGGCATGAAGCAGCGGGTAGGCTTCGCGCGCGCCCTCGCCGTCGCGCCCGAGATCCTCCTCATGGACGAGCCGTTCGGCGCGCTCGATCCGCTCACCACGGAGAACTTGCGCAGCCAGGTGGTGGATCTGTGGCGCGATCCCGCGACCGGCGTGAACACGCTCGTCGTCGTCACACACAGCGTCGAGGAAGCCGTGTTCCTGGCGGGCCGGATCGTCGTCTTCGGATCGAACCCCGGCCACGTGCGGGAAGAGATGACCAATCCGCTCCCCTATCCGCGCCAGGAGCGGAGCCCCGAGTTCGAGGAGATGGTGGACCGACTGCACGCCATTCTCACGGCGACCCTCCTCCCCGAGCCGGCACCGGCCGCGCCGCAGCGCCTCGTGCCGTTCCCGCGCGTGCACGTCTCCGAGGTCACGGGTCTCCTCGACCACCTGCTCACGCGCCCCGACGGCAAGGGGCCGGTGTTCGAGCTCGCGGAGGACCTCGGGGTCGACTACGACCGGATGTCGGCAGTCGTGCGGGCGGCCGAGCAGCTCGGCTGGGTGACGACGCCGGGTGAGATCGTGCAGCTCACGGCGGCGGGGCGTGAAGTCATGGCCATGGACGACGCCGCCCGCAAGGACGTCACGCGGGCGCGGCTCGCCAAGCAGCCGCTGTTCGCGCGCCTCGTGGCCATGCTGAAGGAGGGCGACGGGACGGTGGAGGATGAAGAGGTACTGGCCGACCTGACGATTTATTTCCCGTTCATCCCCGCGGAGTCGCTCTTCGCTACCCTGGTGGAGTGGGGGCGCTACGCGGAGCTCCTGGACCACGATGCCGACGCAGGCCGGCTCGCGCTGCTCGGGTGGGAGCCGGCGGGCGCTGCCGAGGCGCGGGTCGTCGAATGACTACAGCAATACCGCGAGCGCGTCCGCGACTTCCCTGACCGCGCGGTGGTGCGGCTCCGTGAATCCGGCGGGCACGTCGGAGTCGATGTCCAGCTGCCCGAGGGTCGTCCGGCCGCGACGGATCAGCACCACGAGCTCGGACTTCGTCTCCAGGTTGCAGGCGAGGTAGTTCCCGAGGGCCGCCACGTCGGGCACGTTCTGATCCTCGCCCGTCGCCACCGCGGTGCCGCACACGCCCCGGCCCACCGGAATCCGCGTGTGCTCCGTTTCACGTCCCGAAAACGCTTCCAGCACCAGCTCACCGTCGTGCAGCATGTAGGCGTACACGGAGGTGAACGGTGCACCCCAACCGCGCAGCCGGTCGCACGCGAGCTGCAGCAGCTCGCCCCGCGATGCGTCATGCAGGTGCGCGGCGCGCAGCGCGCGCACGATCGGGCTGGTCGCCAGCATGCGGCTATATCTATCTTTGGCGCGACCCTCACGGAAGCCGGTGGATGTCGATCCGCCTTCTCGCGCTCATCCCCGTCGCGGCCGCGATCAGCCTCGCTCTCTCGGCCGCGGTCGATGCGGTGGCGCTGCCGCTCTTCCTCGACACGACGGGAACGATCCTCGCCACCGCGCTCGCCGGCCCGGGTGTGGGGATCGCGACCGGCGTCGTAACGTCCGCGGTGAACACGCTACGCAACCCGACGTTCTGGCCGTTCGTGGTGGTGCAGATCATCGTGGCGCTGTACGCCTGGGTCGCGGCGCGCGCGGGGCTGTTTCGGAGCTTCCGGACCGCGGTGCCGGCCGGGCTGGGGCTCGGCGTGATCGCGTCGGTGACGTCGACGCCCATTTCCTACCTGGTGTTCGGCTGCACCACTACCGGCGGTATCGCGCTGACGACGGCGCTCGGCAAAGCGCTCGGCCTGCCACCGCTGGGGGCGTGCTTCTTCGGGAGCTTCGTGTCGGACTTCGGCGACAAAGCGGTGACCTTCGCGCTCGTGACGTCGGTGCTGCACGCGCTGCCGCGCCGCACCGCCGCGCGCTTTCCCTGGGCGCTCCGCGCCATCGGCGCGGCGTGAGCAGGCTGCATCCGTTCACGCTGCTCGCGATTGCGGGGTCCCTTCCCGCGCTCGCGTGGATCCTGCCGGCACCGGCGGGCGGGGCGTGGGCGGCGGCGGTGGCTCTGGTGCTCACCCTGACCCCGGGCGCCCGCCCGGGGTTCACGAGTGTCTTCCGCACCGCGGTGCTGACCGCCGCACCTTTCTGGTTGTTCTTGCTGCTGTTGCACGACGTGCCGACCACGGTCGCGATCGGCCTGCGGATCACCACGATGGTCGCGAGCTTCGTGTGGCTGGTGGCCACGCTCGAACCCGCGCGGCTGGTGGAGGCGATGGTCGCGGCCGGCTGGAGCGCCAGCATCGCCTATCTCCTGGCGGCCACGCTCTCGGCCGTCCCGGTGCTGAAAGCGCGCGCCCGGCGCATCGTCGAAGCGCAACGCTGCCGAGGGCTCTCGCCGCGGGGCGGGATCGCGGCCCGGCTGCGCGCGCTCCGTGCCCTGGCGCTGCCGCTCGTCCTGTCGGCCCTGCATGAGGTGGACGAGCGCGCGCTCGCGCTCGAGACGCGCGGGCTCGTTCCCGGCATCCGCCGCACGCCGCTCGCGCCGCCGCCCGACCCCGCCCTCGAGCAAGCCACCCGCTGGGCGCTGCTCCTGGGATGTCTCGCCGCCCTGGTCTGGCGGTTCGTACTCCCACGGCTCACATGAAGTCTCTGACGCTCGATCGCGCGAGTTTCTGGTATCCGGCCACGGCGTCGCCGGCGTTGCGCGACCTGTCGCTCGAAGTGGCACAGGGCGAAGTCGTCGCGCTCGTCGGGGCGCTGGGAGCCGGGGCCTCGACGCTCCTGCTCGTGGCGGCGGACCTCGCGCCGCGCGTGACCGGAGGGCGGCTCACGGGCGCCGTGACTCGCCGCGACCGTAGCGGGATCGTGCTTCCGACACCCTGGACGCAACTGTCGGGCATGGCCTTCACGGTGTGGGACGAGGTCGCCTTCGGCCCGGCCAACCTGGGGTGGCCTCCGCACGAGATCGCGCGTCAAGTGGATCGCGCCCTCGAGCAATTGGAGCTGGTGTCCCTCGCGTCGCGGGATCCGGCGACCCTGTCCGGGGGCGAGCTGCAACGGGTGATCATCGCCGCGATCCTCGCCATGGATCCGGGACTCGTGTTGTTCGACGAGCCGGCGGCCGAGCTCGATGCCGAGGGCGCCCGTACGCTGTGGCGGCTCATCCGGTTGCTGGCGAGAGAGGGGAAGGCGGTCCTGCTCGCGACGAGCGCGCTCGATGCCCTAGCCGATGTCGCCGACCGGATCGTGTGGCTCGAAGATGGGGCGGTACGCGCCGTCGGGACGCCCGATTTGCTCGCCGACGTGGCCTTGTGCGACGCGGGGCTCGGCACCAGCGTGGCGACAGTCTGGCGGGCCGGCGGGCTGCCCCAGCCCTATCCGCTCACCGTGGCTCACGCACTGCAGCGCTGGCGGTGATTCCGGCCCTCCGCCTCGAAGGCGTGACCTTCTCCTACGGTCCCGTGCCGGCGCTCGAGAACCTTTCGTTCTCCATCGCCCCGGGAGAGCGCGTCGCGCTCCTGGGCAAGAACGGCGCCGGAAAGTCCACTGTGGTCCGCCTCGTCGCCGGGCTCGAGCGACCGGACCTGGGAGCCGTATGGGTGGGCGACTGGGACACCCGCGACTGCGTCCCGGAACAGCTGGCGTGGCGTGTGGCAACGGTGTTCCAGCACGCGGATCAGCAGCTCTTTGCCCCCACCGTCCGCGATGACGTGAGCTTTGGACCACGCGCGCTCGGCGTGGGAGAGCGAGAAGTGGAGCGGCGCAACCGGCGCGCCCTGGAGGACCTCGGCTTGACCGCGCACGCCGGAGACCATCCCTACGACCTTCCGCCCGCCTTGCGTAAGGTCGCCGCGCTTGCGGGTGCGCTGGCGCTCGAGCCGGCGCTGCTCGTGCTGGACGAGCCGACCATCGGGCTCGATCGGGTTCTGCGCGCCCGGGTGACCCGCGCTCTGCTCGATCGCTCGGCCGCGAGCGTGGCGTTGCTCGTGATCACGCACGATCTCACGTTCGCCGCCGAAACGCTCGAGCGCGGGGTGGTGCTCGATCGTGGCCGCCTGGCGTGCGATGAGCCGCTCGCCGGGTTGCTCGGGGATGCGACGCGGCTCGAGCCCCTGGGGCTGGTTCCACCCCCCGTGGCGGCCCTCTCGGCCGCCCTGGACCTTCCGGGGCGGCCCGTGCGTGAGGCGGAGGTGGCGCGCGAGCTGGCGCGCGTTGCCCGGGGTAGGCCGGCGCCCTAGATTCGACGGCCCCCATGCCGACGCTCGAAACCCTCGCCTTGCGGTTCGCACGTTGTGTGAGCCTGTTCCGCGATCCGAGCGCTAAGAGCGAGCAAAAGCAGGAGTTCCGCGCGTTGCTCGCCCTGCTCCAGGATACGGCCGTCACGCTGCGGGTCGGTGCCGGCGGCAGCGGTATCGAGCTCAACGACGTGCCCTGTGACGGAGCGGGTCTGGCGGGGTTGGTCCAGCGGCTCGACCTCCACGGCATCGGCGAAATCGCCTTGCCGGCCAACCCGCCTCCCGCCCAGATGTTCGAGTTGCTCCAGGCGCTGGCCGACCAGCCCGGCGCGCACGACGTCGCGAGCCGGCTGGCCGCGGCAGGCGCCGACCGTATCCGCATCACGTCCGGGGGTCCGCCGCCACCTCCTGCGGCGGCGCAGCCGCCGGTGGCCTCCCCCGAGGACTTTGGTGGACGGGAGCCCGTGGTTCCCAACCCGGACACGCCGGTCGACCGGAAGTCCGGGGCGCTCGGCACGGCCGGTATCTTGCGCGGCGAGTCCATGCGGGACATCAAGTCCGTCCCGCTCTCGGGCGTACCGCTGGTCACGCACGACGCCCCGCCGCCCAAGGCGGCGGACGCACTGCCGGGTGTGGTGGATCGAACACGGCCGCCCCAAGGCCGCGGTGGAGAGGAGCTCTTGTCGCTCTCGAGCGAGCGACGTCCCGAGTCGGCACCTCCCCGTGCCGCTCCAGCGCCGCCCCCCTCGTCCCCTTCGCCCCCCTCGTCCCCCTCGCCGCCGCCCGCTCCGCCCGAAGCGGCGGGCTCTCCACCGGTGGCCGAGCCCCCGAGCCCTCGCTCTCGCGCTGCGCGGGCCACTCCCGCTGCGCCTGTCGCGCTTCCGCCCGGTGCCGCGGACGTACTGGCCGACCTCGAGCGCAACAGCACAGACCCGAACGTCGGGGACCTGCTGGCGGCGCTGATCGACCACGCGGCGGCGGCGGCCAAGCTGGGCCGCTTCGAGCAGGTGCTCGGTGTGATCGGCGGTGTGATCCGGGTGGAGGAGAAAGTTCCGGAGGCGAGCGGCGTGCGACGGCAATACGGCATCGCGCTGCGGCGCTTCTACACCAAGCCTGTCCTCGAGGGGCTGTCGCGCCTACTGGCGGCGCCCAAGCACCGTGCCGCCGCGGTGTTGGCGCTGCAGCGCGGTGGCGCGGCCGGGGTGGAGGTGCTGATGGACGTCTTGGCGGCGGCGCCGACGGTGGGCGAGCGACGCGCCGTGTTCGACGCGTTGAAGCACATGACCGAGGGGACGGACCAGCTCGTCCACATGTTGGACCATTCGGAGTGGTTCGTAGTGCGCAACGTGGCGGAGCTCATCGGGGAGTTGGGGATGGAGGATGCCGTCCCCGCACTGGCGAAGCGCCTCGACCATGCGGACGAGCGCGTGCGAAAGGCCGTCGGGCTGGCGCTCGCCAAGATCGGCACGCGCAACGCGGCCGAGCCGCTGCGCCGGGCGCTGCGCGACCGCTCGCAGGAAGTGCGCATGCAGGTGGCGGTCGGGATCGGCGGACGCAAGTCGAGCGCGCTGGCGATGCCGCTCGTGGTGGCGATGGAGGAGGAGAAGGACGAGGAGGTGGTGCGCGAGTTGCTCCTCGCGCTGGGGAGGATCGGGAGCCCCGACGCGGTGCAGGCGCTCATCAAGTGGGCGCAGCCGACCGGTCGATTTTTCGGGCGGAAACCGAGCGAGCTGCGCGTGGCCGCCGTCGAGGCCCTGCGGCTCGCGGCTACGCCCGCGGCGCTCGGCACGCTCGAAGGGCTGTCGGACGACGGCGACCGCGCGGTGCGCGAGGCGGCCAGCCGGGCGGTGGAGGAGCTGAAGCGGAAGAAGGGCCGCTAACCCCCGACCTCAAACAGGGATGAAGCTGATCTTGGGATCGAGCCGGCGGGCGAACGCCGCCAGCAGCCGGGCCGCGCGCTCCAAGTCGTCCCGCGCCACCATCTCGTTGGGGCTGTGCATGTAGCGGTTGGGCACGCTGACCAGTCCCGTCGGGATGCCCCGCAGGGCGTTGTAGATGGCGTCGGCATCGGTGCCCGTGTCGTGCGGCGCCGCTTGGATGCTGAAGGGAATCTTCTCCCGCTCGGCGCACTCCACCAGCAGGTCGAACACCACCGGGCTCACCGCCGAACCGCGCGCCAGGACGGGCCCGCCCCCGAGCTTGTGCTCGCCCGCGCGCTTCTTCTCGGCGCCCGGCCAGTCCGTGGCGTGCGTGACGTCCACCACCAGCGCGACAGTCGGCTCGAGCCCCACCGCGCTGGTGCGCGCGCCGCCTCCGGTCCAGGCGATCTCCTCACGCGTGGTCGCCACACCGAACACGCCGGCGTGCTTGGGCCGGTCCTGTGCGAGCAGGCGCAACGCTTCGGCGACCACGTACGCGCCGATGCGATTGTCGATGCTGCGCGACACGATCCGGGCGTTCGGAAACTCCTGAACGCTCGCGTCCAGCACGCCGGCGTCTCCCAGGCGCACACGCTCGAGCGCCTCCGTCTTGCTCGCGGCCCCGATGTCGATCCACAGGTCCGTGATCTTCGATACCTTGTCCATGTCGTCCCGCTTCATCAGGTGCACCGCCTGCTTCCCGATCACGCCGCGCACCGGACCCTTGGGACCGCCGATGACCACGCGCTGCCCCACGAGCACCTGGGAGTCCCACCCGCCGATGCCGGCGAAATACAGGTATCCGTCGTCGTCCACGTGCGTGATCTGGAGTCCGATCTCGTCGATGTGGCCGGCGAGCATGAGCCGGGGTACGCCCTTGGGATTCAGCGCCGCCACCGAGTTGCCGTGGACGTCGGCCGTCACCTGATCGGCGAAGGTCTTGACCTCCTCGCGCCACACGCGGGCGGGCGCAGTCTCGAAGCCGGAGGGCCCGGGTGTATCGAGGAGTCGCTTCAGAAAGTCCAGGGTGTCTCGGGTCATGGTTTGCGAACCGTTGTGGGCGAAAGACGCACGCGCAGCCGGCGGCGCACGCTGTCTGCCGCGGCCCCGGTCGCGAGTGTCGGCTGATGGCCGACGTGGACCGGAATGGCGGACAGTCGCAGCCGCCGGTCGGGCGTCACCACGACCCGCAGAATCGCCGACAGGCGCGTCCACGGGTCGTCCTGCAAGAACACGAAGTTACCGAGCGACTGCACGATCGGCTTGTGCCGGTACCACACCACCGGCTGCAGCACATGGGGGTGGTGGGCCAGGACCAGGTCCGCCCCCGCGTCCACCAGGCCGCGCGCCAGGTCTTGCATGTGCTTGGGCGGCGTGTCGGCGTATTCGGTGCCCCCGTGCATGCTGACCACGACGAGGTCGGCCCGGCCGGTCGCCTTGAGGTCACGAATCGCGGGGTAGATCCGGCCGGTGTCGCCCCAGGCGACGTACTGGGACCCGGCGTGACTGTGGAACGCGTACGGCGCCGGGTTCCAGGCGCGCGTGAGCGCGAAAAAGGCTACCCGCCAACCCCGCCGCTCGAGGATCACCGGCTGCTCCGCCATGTCCCGCCCGAATCCCGAGCCGACGAACCGGACGCCGGCGCGCGTCAACTGCCGCATCGTTTCTTCCACGGCAGCGGGGCCGCCGTCCCAGGCGTGGTTGTTGGCCGTGCTCACCACGTCGAAGCCGGCGCGCGCCAGGGCCGCGGCGGCGGCCGGAGGCGCGGTGAATATGCCCTCCGAATCGGGGGACGCGATCACGTCGGGCGCAATCGGGCTCTCGAGATTCCCGAAGGTGATGTCCGCCGCAGCGAGCGAATCGCGGAGCGCCTCGAACGGATAGAGGGTGTCGCCCTCCATCAGCCGCTCCTTGGCGAGCCGCCGGCCCAGGTTGATGTCGCCGACCGCGTAGAGGCGCAGCGTGTCGCTGGGCTGCTGGCGCAGCCCCGGCAGCACGTTGCACGCCGCGACGTTGATCGAAAGCAGCAGCACCCCGATCACGCAACCCTCGTTCGAGCCGTCAACCGTGTATCAACCGGGCAAGCGTCTCAGCCGCGTCCACGAGGCGGGGTCCCGGACGCGAAGTATACGCGTTGCCGTCGAGAAACTCGACGCGTCCCCCGAGCAGCGCCCGTGCCTGCGGGTCGCTCACGGCGGCAAGCTCTGCCTGAGCGCGGGGAATGTCGAAGCCGCAGAGCGCAACCACGACGAGCTCGGGCGCGAGCGCGGCCAGCTCGTCCCAGGGACGGGGCCGCGATGGCTCGCCCGGTGCGCCCGCGACGTCCTGGCCACCGGCGAGCCCCACCAGGTCGGGAACCCAGTGGCCGGCGACGTACGGCGGGTCCAGCCACTCCAACACCAGTACCCGTGGTTTCGGTAGGGGCGCAGCATGCCGCGCTCCTACTTTCCGGGACCCCTCGGCGTGGGCGGCAACGCGCCGCAGCCGGTAACGCAGGCCCGCGTCGAGTTCCTCCGCCTCGTCGCGCAGCTCCAGGGCCTCGCCGATCTTGTGGATGTCCAGGAGCACCTCGTCCAGGGTATGCGCGTGCAGCGTGACGACCCACGGCGTAGGCATGAGGGTTGTGACCACGCGCGCCAGCTCCCCCTCGCCCACGGCGCAGACGTCGCACACCGACTGCCCGATCAGCACGTCGGGCCGCAGGTGCGCCACCAGGTCGACGTCCACCTCGACAGGTGAGACACCGGTGCGCTTCGCGTCCGCCATGGCGCGGTCGATCGCGGCCGACGGCAGCGCGGGATCGATGCGGGTACGCGTGACCCGGGGGAGCGAGCGCACCTCGGGCGGGAAGTCGCACTCGTGCGACACCCCCACCAGCCGGCCGAGGGCCCCCAGCGCGGCCACGATCTCGGTGGCGGCGGGCAGCAACGACACGACGCGCATCAGGTGACTTCGGAAGCAGGCATCCCGAAATGTAGGGGCGCAGCATGCTGCGCCCCTACGGGGTCCTCGCGGTCATCACTGCTGCTGCCGGCCGATGCGATAGAGCAGCCCGCCGAGCGCCGCGAACAGACCGAAGGCGAGCACGTTCGAGTGGGCCATCCCGCCCAGCGCCCGGGACAGCGGCGCCTGCTCGGCAAGCGCGTCCGCTGAGCCCAGCACGCCCGCGATCGCGGCCAGCACAATCCCGCAGATGGCGCCGCCCGCAATCAGGCCGCTCGCGAACAGCACGCCCGGCCCCGACTCGATCTGCGCGATCGACTGTTGCTGCGCCTGCGCCCGACGCTCGATGAGCCAACGCACCACGCCGCCGGCGAACATCGCCGAGGAAGTCGAAATCGGGAGGTAGACACCCACCGCGACCGGCAGCGCCTGCACCCCCATCAGCTCGATGGCGATGGTGAGGAACACGCCGAGCAGCACCAGCACCCACGGCAGCTTGTGGGTGAGGATGCCGTCGGCGATGAGCGCCATGATGGTGGCCTTGGGCGAGTCGAGGCGGGGAATCGTCCTGCCGTGATATTCGTGAATGCGCCCGCCGATGCCCGGATCGACCACGTAGCGCAGCTCACGCGTCGTCGGGTCCATCAGATATTTGCCCGCGGCCACGCCTTCCGTGACGACGTACACCCGGACGACCTGATACGGGGCCGGGTCCACCGAGTCGCTGGCGGCGATGCGGAAGCCCGACATCGTTTCGGGCAAAATCTCGACCGCCGCGCGACCCCCGCCCGGCGCCGGCGCCAGCGCCTGGGCGCTGAAGGCAGGATGGGTTTCGGGGACGGGGTAGGTGTAGGCGCGGTTGAGCAGGGTGAGAGTCCAACCCACCACCAGCGCCGAGCCGAGCGCGCCGACCAGAATGGCGATCTGCTGGCGGCGCGGCGTGGCGCCGACCAGGAACCCGGTCTTCAGATCCTGCGACGTATTGCCGGCGTTGGCCGTGGCCACGGCGACGACGGCTGCGATCGAAATCGCCTGCACCCGGTGGTCTACACCGATCCAGCCGACAGCCACGAAGATCAGGCACGTGCCCAGGAGCGCGGCGATGGTCATGCCGGAGATCGGGTTCGCCGAAGAGCCGATCTGGCCGGTGACGCGGGAGGACACGGTGGCGAAGAAAAACCCGAACAGTACGATCAAGATCGCGCCGAGCAGGTTGACGCCGACCTGCGGGAGCAGCGTGAGCACGATGGCGAGGGCGACCGACCCGCCCACGGTGAGGGAGATCGGCAGGTCGTCCTCGGTCCGCAGCCGGGTCGCGGCCTGACCGATCCGGGAGTCGCGCAGATCCTTCAGGCTCGAGGCGAAGGAGCTCATGATGGTCGGCAGCGAGCGGGCCAGCGCGATGATCCCGGCCGAGGCGACCGCGCCTGCCCCGATGTAGAACACGAAATTGGCGCGGATCTCGCCGGGACTCATGTCGCGGATCAGCTTCACTGCCGGAAACCCGAACGGCTCGGTGAGGCCGGAGCCCACGAGCTTGATCGCTGGAGCGAGCACCAGGTAGGCCAGGCAGCCGCCGGCGAACAGGTAGCCGGCGATGCGCGGGCCGATGATATAACCCACGCCCAACAACTCGGGCGACGCCTCCGTGAAGACGGCAGCCCCGGGATAGAAGCCGAGCGCCTTGCCCGGAACGTCCGGCCAGAACTTGAGCCCCGCCTGCAGGAACTTGTACACGAAACCGATCCCGAATGCCTGGAACACGCGCTTGGCCTGGAGGCCGCGCTCCTCACCGGCGATCAGCACCTCGGCGCAGGCGGTGCCTTCCGGGTAGATGAGGGTGTCGTGCTCCTTCACGATCAACGCGCGGCGCAGCGGGATCATCATCAGGATCCCCATCAGGCCGCCCGCAGTCGCGAGCACCGCGACCCGGCCGATGTCGAGATCGTAGCCCATCAACAGGATGGCGGGAATCGTGAAGACCACGCCGGCGGCCACCGAATCACTGGCCGATCCGGTCGTCTGCACGATGTTGTTTTCGAGAATCGACGTCCGGCCGAGCGCGCGAAAGATGGTGATCGAGAGCACGGCGATCGGGATAGAGGAGCTGACCGTGAGCCCGATCTTGAGAGCCAGGTACACGCTCGACGCGCTGAAGATCAGGCCGAGCACGACGCCCAGTAAGAGAGCCCGCGGCGTCAGCTCTGCGGGCGACTGGCTGGCTGGGACGTACGGTTGGTGGTCGGGCATAGGGCGGAGAATGTGACGCGCGGCGGCAAAGGGCGGTAGAGGCGGCAATAGGGTAGCATTGCCTCATGCCCGACCAGCCCGATCGCCTCTTCCTCGACTTCCAGGCCGCGCTGGCCGGGCGCTATTCGCTGGAGCGTGAGCTGGGGCGCGGCGGTATGGGCGTCGTGTATCTGGCCCGCGAAGTGCGGCTCGATCGGCCGGTGGCGATCAAGCTGCTGCCGCCCCACCAGGCTGGCGACGCGCATCTGCGGGAGCGCTTCCAGCGCGAGGCGCGCACCGCCGCGAAGCTCAGCCACCCGCACATCATCCCGATTTTCGCGGTGGACGAAGTCGGCGCCTTCGTGTTCTTCGCCATGGCGTATGTCGCCGGTGAGACGCTCACCGAGCGGGTGCGCCGCCGGGGACCGCTCGCCCCCTCCGAGGCGGGGCGGGTGCTGCGGGAGGTGGCGTGGGCCTTGGCGTACGCGCACTCGCAAGGATTGGTGCATCGCGACGTGAAGCCGGACAACATCATGCTGGAAGAGGCGACCGGGCGCGCGTTGGTCGCTGACTTCGGTATCGCGGGGCTGGTGCGCGGCGCCGCGGGGCTCGACGGGGGCGAGGTGATCGGCACGCCGGAGTTCATGAGCCCCGAGCAGGCGCTGGGCGAGCAGGTGGACGGGCGCAGCGACATGTACGCGCTCGGGATCGTGGGATACTTCGCGCTCTCGGGGAAGCTGCCATTCGAGGCGGGGAAAGCGACCGAAGTGCTGGCGAAGCAGATCACCGAGCCGGCGCCACCGCTCGCGAGCGTCGTCGCCGCCGTGCCGCGACGCCTTGCACACGCGATCGATCGCTGTCTCGAGAAGGATCCCCTCAGCAGGCCGCAGAAGGGGGAAGAGCTGGCTGACCAGCTGGGGCTTGCACTCGAGCAGCGGCGCGAGCTGCCGGTCGGCTTACGCGTGTTCGTCAAGCGCAACGCTCGGCTGGGTGGCGTCGGCGGGCTGATTTACGTGTTCTCCATACCGTTCATGATGGGTTTCATCGGCTCGCTGTTTGGCCACTACTCCGCAGGTGACGCGGCGTTGTGGACATTCGTGGCTGCGGTCACGGTGGTGCCGCTGGGGATTCTCGCCGGGCGTGCTAGGCGGTTCCTCGCCTCCGGGTTCGGCCCGGAAGAGCTGGCGGTGGCCTTCCGGGCCGAGCTCGAGCAGGGACGCGAAGAGCGGATCTTCGAGTATGGACGGGGGCCATCGCTGTACGAACGCGCCCTCCGGCTGATAGGTGTCGCTGGTCTCTCGACCGCGTTGGTGTCGGGCTTCTTTTTGTTCTCCAGCACCTATGCGGCGCTGCAGCGAGGGCTGTGGGTGGCGCAGATCTTTGGATGGTCGCTCTCCACCGGCCTCCTCACAGGGTTCCTCGCGCTCGTGCGGCTGCAGCGGCGCGTTGACCTCGACACGCGCATCTGGTCGTGGCTGTGGCAGGGACCCGTCGGCCGCCTGTTGTTCGGCTTCGCCCGGCTGTTTGTGGGCGCGAAATCCTTGCCTCCACCGGCGACGCACCGCCCGACAGAGCTGGCGCTCGCTATGGCGGCGGAGCAGCTGTTCGAACAACTGCCCCGCGAGACACGTCAGCAGCTGCGCGAGCTGCCCGACGTGGTGCGACGGCTCGAGCAGGATGCCCAGAGAATGCGGCAGCGCCTGGAGGAGCTGAACGACGCCTTGGGAACGAAGGGGGAGGGATCGAGGGGTGGCGACGTCGCCCTCGGCGCCCGCCATGACCGCATCCGGGCGGACCTCGAGACCGAGCGCACTCTCGTCCATACCCGCCTCGCCGACGCGGTGAAGGCGCTCGAGACGATCCGGCTCAATCTGCTGCGCCTCCACGCCGGGTCGGGCAGCGTCCAAAGCCTCACGACCGACCTCGGGCTGGCCCGCGAGGTAACGGCGGAGATCAACCTCCTGCTGGAAGGGCGGCGGGAAATCGAGCGCGAGCTGGGCTGACGCATCAGGCCAGCACGGGTGTGCGCGTGATCACCAGCGCGCCGTTATCGCGCTGTTGCGCGCTTGTGACCGAACTGCGCAGTCCGCACGGAACCTCGCGTCCACCCCTCGGTGTACACAGGGTCCCGTGACGGTCGACCTCCTTCTACCGGACCTTCAGCGCGCGCTCGCCGGGCGCTACGTGCTGGAGCGGCGCTTGGGACGCGGCGGCATGGGCGTCGTCTACCTCGCCCGCGAGCTCCGCCTGGACCGCAAGGTCGCCATCAAGCTGCTGCCGCCCGAACAGGCGATCCAGCCGACGGCACGGGAGCGCTTCCTGCGCGAGGCCCGGACCGCCGCCCAACTCTCCCATCCGGGCATCGTGCCCATCTTCGCGGTGCATGAGGTGTCGGACTTCGTGTACTTCGCGATGGCGTACGTGGACGGAGACACGCTCGGGCGGCGGGTGCGTCGGCGGGGGCCGCTGCCGTACGACACCGCGGCGCGGCTGCTCGAGGAGGTGGCTCGGGCGCTGGCCTACGCGCACGACCGCGGCGTCGTACACCGCGACGTGAAGCCCGACAACATCCTGCTCGACCTGACGACCGGGCGCGCCCTGGTCTCGGACTTCGGGATCGCGCGTGTCGGGTCGGGCGTCACGACGGGGCCCCAGCGCGTGGTCGGGACGGCGGAGTTCATGAGCCCCGAGCAGGTGCTGGGCGAGCGCGTGGACCCGCGGAGCGACCTGTATTCGCTCGGCGTGGTCGGATACTTCGCATTGTCGGGCGAGTTGCCGTTCGTCGGCCCGGACGACATGACGGTGCTCGCCCGCCACGTCCACGACGCGCCGCCCTCGCTCGCCTCGGTGGCCCCCGGCGTGCCGCCGCGTCTGGCCGAGACGATCGATCGCTGCCTGGCCAAGAATCCGGGCGCGCGCTTTCCCAATGGCGCAGCGCTCGCCGACGCGCTCGCCGCGGCACTCGATCGGCGCGCGGCGGTGGCCGTGCGGGCCTTCGTGACCGAGGCGCGCCAACTCTCGACCTCGGCGTTGTTGTACGGGGCGTTCGCAGCCGTCGCACTCCCGCTCCTGGTGCTGCAGTTGCTCCGGCCGGACGAGCTTCGGGTACGGGCCGCGATCGTCACGGCGGCGGTGGCGATCGTGGCTGTACCGCTCGTCGTCATGGTCGCGCGCGTGCGCCGCTTGCGGAAGGCGGGATACGGGCGGCAGGACCTCATCGACGCCCTGCGGGCGGAGCTGTCGCACCGGCGCGAGGAGCTGGCGTTTCTGTACGGCGAGGGGCCGTCGCGGCTGGAACGCACGCTGCGACGACTGTGCTACGCGTGCGTCGCCGCTGCTGGCGGCATCGTTCTGGCACTGGAGCGGGTCCCGGGGCTGGCGGGCATGGTGGGGGTGCCGACTCTACTCAGTGTCACGACAGCGATGGCCCTCCTCGCCGCGGTCGTCGCGCGGGCGCGCACCGAGCATCGCACCGATCCCAAGGCGGAGCGGCGGTTGCGATTCTGGAGCGGACCGTTGGGTGGGTGGCTGTTCACGCTGGCGGGGCTGGACCTCACCCCCTCGCTCCCCCTCTCCGCAGTTGCGGAGAGGGGGATGGGGGGTGAGGCTACGCCCGTACCGGACGCGCGGGACGCCTGACCCTGGCGAGCCGCCGCGCCGCTTCGGCCAGCACCTCTTCCGTCTTACAAAACGCGAACCGCACCAGCCGCCGGCCCAGCTCCGGGCGGCTGAAGAAACTCGAGCCCGGCACCGGTGCCACGCCGATCTCCTTCGTCAGCCAGAAGGAGAACTCATCGTCCGGGAGCTCCGAAACCCCGGAGCAGTCCGCCAGCACGTAGTAGGCGCCTTGGGGAGGCGTGCAGCGGAAGCCGGCGTCGACCAGGGCCCGGCACAGGAGGTCCCGCCGCGCCCGGTAGTCGTGCGACAGGCGCTGGTAGTAGTCGTCTCCCAGGGTCTCGAGCCCGACGGCGACCGCCTCCTGAAGCGGTGCGGGGGCGCCCACGGTCAGGAAGTCATGGACCTTGCGGATTGCGTCGGTTGCGTCCGGCGGGGCCACGATGGTGCCGATGCGCCAGCCGGTGACGCTGAACGTCTTCGACGCGCCGCTGATCGTGATCGTGCGCTCGCGCATCCCGTCGAGCGTCGCGATGGGAATATGCTTCCCCTCGTAATAGATGTGCTCGTAGATCTCGTCCGTCACCGCGTACGCCGCGTGCCGCCGGCACAGCTCGGCGATCGCCTCGAGCTCGCGCCGGGACAGCACTCTCCCGGTCGGGTTGTTGGGGGTGCACACGATGATCGCACGGGTGCGCGCCGAGAACGCCGCCGCGAGCCGGTCGAGGTCGAGCTCCTGGGCCGCCGCGAGCGGCACGTACACCGGCTTCGCGCCGCACAGGATCGCGTCCGGTCCGTAATTCTCGTAAAACGGCTCGAACACGATCACTTCATCGCCGGGATCCACGATCGCGAGCAGCGCCGACGCCATCGCCTCGGTGGCGCCGCAGGTGACGGTGATCTCGGCCTCTGGGTTGACGGCCATGCCATACCAGTCCGCGTACTTGCGGGCGAGGGCGTCCCGCAGCCGCTTGGCCCCCCAGGTGATAGCGTACTGGTTCACGTCGTCACGAATCGCCCGCGCCGCGGCCTCCTTCAGGACGTCAGGCGCGGCGAAGTTGGGGAACCCCTGGGCGAGGTTGATGGCCCCGTGCTCGCTCGCGAGCCGGGTCATTCCGCGGATCACCGACTCCGTGAAGGAGTGGGTGCGTCGGGCCGTGTGCATGAGGCGGAAGTTACAAGTGGAAGGCCCCGGCGAAACAGCCCGGGGCCCTCGATCGGCCTACTATCTAGCGCATCTGGTCCTACGGGAGATTCCCGAACCACAGGAAGCCGGCCACCGCCCCGTCCACCAGCAAGGTGGCGTTCAGGCCGATGACACCGCCCCCGCAATCCGGCCCTGCGGTCGGTGTGGTCTCGTGCCAAGTTGTATTGGCCGGCAGGACCTCGCAGACGACGTAGCTACCGACTGCGACACCGGTGAACATGTAGTTGCTCCCGTCCGGGTCCAGGGCGACGCCGCTCGTTACCGTCGTCGCGATGACCGTGCCGTTCAGGTCCCGCAGCTCCACGCACCAGCCCGAGAGATAGGGGAAATTCTGATTGGGATCGTCAACGAACACCTGCCCCTGCACGATCCCGGTGCCTGCGCCCGGGCCGGAGTTCACGCACCCGGTTGGGGGTGCGACCGGGCAGCCGGAGGCATCCACAGTGGTGCCGATCGGCGTGTCGGGACATTGGTCGAGATTGTCCGGTACCCCATCCTGATCGGCGTCCGGGGCTGGGGGCTGGGTTGTACACAGCCCCTTGTGGGCGCGCAGCTGCCCCTGGTCCGAGCGATTCTCGACACCCAGACCGTTGTCGCAATTGGGATCTTTCGGCTCTTGGGATACGACGGCCAAGAACGGTGTAGCCACCAACGCAAGCACGACGATGAAGGCTCGCATGGTAACACCCCTAGCTCGTAGAGCTGAGGGAGGGGCGCTGCGGCCTCAGCAAGACTGCCTCAGCATTGGGGAGCCGGGCGGACGCACGACCCACGCTACCCCCCTGTTACTGGGCAGAGTCAACGTGCTTCAACCCATATGGGAAGACTGTGCGGCTCATCACATGGTTCTGTAAGACGAATTGTTGCAGTGACTTACTGGTTCACGTGCTGTGTCGCCAGCCGGGGACCACGGCGAGCACGCGACTAGCGGCACTGTCACGGCAAAGAAGGCCCCGGCGAAACAGCCCGGGGCCTTCGTTCGATGGAGCCCTTCCTGGTGCTACGCCTGCGTTACGGTGTGAGGTTACCGAACCAGATGAAGCTGGCGCCGCTACCGTCCGCCACGGTGATCGTCCAGCCGAAGCCGTTCGCGCACGACGGGCCGCTGGTCGGGAAGGTTTGGTGCCAGCCGGCCGGGACCGTCTCGCACACCGTGTACGTGCCTGCCGGCAGACCCGAGAACAGGTAGTTGCCGGAGGCGTCGGTCACCGCGGAGACACTGACCGGGCCGTTGGCCTGCACGCACCAGCCCTGGAGACCGGGCCACGGCGATGCATCAACGAACACCTGGCCATCGATCGACGCAGTCCCACCGGCCGATCCGGAGCTCCCGCACGCGCCACCAGGCGTCGGGGGCGGCTGAGGAGGCGGAGGCGTGGAGGGCAGCGGGCACCCGGAGGCGTCCACCGCGGTACCGAGCGCCGTGCCGGGGCATGAGTCAAGGCTGTCGGGCACGCCGTCCTGGTCGGCGTCCAGCACCGGGGGCGGCGAGGGCGGATCCTGCTGCGGCTTGCACGCCCCCTTATGGGCATGCGCGGTCCCTTGGACGGAGCGATGCTCGTCACCGCGACCGTTGTCGCACTTCAACCCTTGCGACGACTGGGAGACGCCCGCCAGGAACGGCGTAGCGACCAAAGCAAGCAGAACTGTGAAGGCTCGCATCGTGTGACTCCTAGCTCGTTTTAGGGCTGAGGAGGGGCGCTGCGGCCTCAGCTGAACCTGTCCAGTGTTGCACCATCAACCGACCGGCCAATGTCGCCCACGCGACGCCTGCGGGCCGTGCGGCATATCACCCAGTGACCTAAGCGCAAGTGCACATAGCACTTACTATTATCGGCGGTGAGTTGGAGCAAGAAGGGTGCCCCATGAGAACGTGCGATCAAAACACGTCACTTGGGCGACACGATCGGTGAGTATTGGATTGCAGAACGCAACTTTTAATGCAAAAACTAATACACCTTTGCGTGATACGTGCGCTGTCAGCGACCGGTCAGCGTCCCGACAGTGGTTTCAGGTGGGGGCCGCCTATCTCAGGATCTGCTTCGCGATCGTGTTCAACTGCATGTTGCTCGTCCCCTCGTAGATCGTGCCAATCTTGGCATCGCGGTAGAACTTCTCCACCGGGTACTCCTTGGTGTAGCCGTAGCCGCCAAACAGCTCGACCGCGAGCGACGTCACGCGCTCGGCCACCTGCGAGGCGAACAGCTTGGCCATCGCGGCCTGCATCGTGTAGGGCTCGCCCGCGTCCTCGAGCCGGGCCGCGTTGTACACCATCAGCCGCGCGGCCTCGAGCTCGGTGGCGGCCTGCGCCAGCTGGAACTGCACCGCCTGGAAGTCCCCGATCGGTTTCCCAAACTGCTTGCGCTCCTTGACGTACTGGAGCGCGGCCGTCAACGCGCCGCGCGCGACCCCGATCATCTGGGCGCCGATCCCGATCCGGCCGGTGTTCAAAGTCTCGATCGCGACCTTGTATCCGATGCCCACCTCGCCCACGACGTTCCCGACAGGCACCTCACAGGCGTCGAGAATCAGCTCGCACGTGCTGGAGGCGCGGATGCCCAGCTTGTCCTCCTTCTTGCCGACCGAAAAGCCCTTGAACCCGCGCTCGACCGCGAAGGCCGTGATCCCCTTGTAGCCCTTGGCGAAATCGGTATTCGCGAAGATGATGAACAGTCCGGCTTCGGCGCCGTTCGTGATCCACAACTTGCGGCCGTCGAGCACCCAGCTGTCGCCGTGCCGGGTGGCGCGGGTCTGAAGTCCGAACGCGTCCGACCCCGATTCGGGCTCGGACAATGCATAGGCACCCAAGAGCACGGTTGCGAGGCGGGGCAGGTAGCGGCGCTGGAGATCGTCGCTCGCCCACTTGCGGAGCAGCGTGTTCACCAACGTGTTCTGGACGTCCACGAAAATCGCCACCGAGGCGTCTACCGCGGACAGCTCCTCTACGGCGAGCACCGTCATCAGCAGGCTGCCGCCGGCGCCCCCGAGCGACTCGGGGATCTCTATGCCCATCAACCCCAGCTCGAAGCACTGCTGCAGCAGGTCGGGATCGACTGTGGAGGCCCGTTCCATGCTCGCGACTCGCGGCTTCACCTGGCGCTCTGTGAAGCCCCGTACCGTGTCGCGGAACAGCTCTTCCTCTTCGGAGAGCTTGGTGAGTGGGGGCGTCATGGCTCAGCGATCCTTCATCCGGCGCACGAACTTGAGCCCCGACCACACGTCGTCCACCGCCGCGACCTTCACGTCGACGAGGCCGTGCGCGAGCCCGATGGCCCGGATCACGTCCTCCGTGAGATCGGTCGCCACGCCGGACGATTGCTTGGGCCACGAGATCCACAGCATGCCCGCAGGCGTGAGCGCCCGCGCGAGCTTCGCAAACTCGCGCTCGAGTGCCCGCCTCTCATTCGTGAAGAACTGGATGAAGTCGAGCATGGTGCTTGCCTGCGACTTCCGACTCACCGGCGGGAGCGTGCCGAGCGTGCGCTCGTATCCCTTCGGCGCGTTCAGGATGGCGATGGTCGTGCCCGGCTTGATCCCGAGCTTTTCGACGAGCGGCTTGCCCGAGTATCCCGCCACCTACCGGCCTTGACCGCCCCGATACATCACCCGCCAGATCCTGCCGGCCGCGTCGTCGGTGATGTACAGCGAGCCGTCCGGGCCCACCGCCACACCCACCGGTCGGTATTGCGGACCGGCGCCGTCCTGATGCCAGAACCCGTCCGCGAAAGTTTCGTACGTCCCCACCGGTTTACCGTCCTTGAACGGCACGAACGCGACGCGATAGCCGGCCTGGGGCAGGGGCGCGCGGTTCCACGAGCCGTGGAACGCCACGAACGCCCCGTCGCGATACCGCGCGGGGAACTGCGTGCCGCGGTAGAACGTGAGTCCGTCCGGTGCCCAATGCGCCGGAAACGCGACCAACGGCTCCTTCTTGTCCTTACAGCGTCCAACTGCCTTGCCGTCGCCGCCGTACTCGGGCGCGAGCACCAGGCGCCCCAGCTCGGGGTCGTGGAAGCAGTACGGCCAGCCGTAGTCGTCCCCCTCCGAGAGCTTGAAGAGCTCCTCCGAAGGCTTCTCGGCGTTCTGCTCGAGGGTGTACAGCTTGGGCCAGTTTTGCCCCAGCTGGTCGCGGCCGTGTTGCGTCGCGTACAGCTCGCCGGACGGCGCGAAGCCCAGCCCCACGGCGTTGCGGATGCCCGTGGCGAAACGGGTGCCGCTCGCCTGCGTCTGACCGGTTTTGGTCGCGTCGAACCGCCACACGCCGGCGCGGTACGCGAGCTCGGCGCAGGGATCCTGTCCGGGCGACTCGTTCGAGCGGTCCTTCCCCTGGCAGGAGTTGGTGGCGGATCCGATGTTGACGAAGAGGGTGCGGTTGTCGGCGGCGAGCGCCAGGTTGCGCGCGGCGTGCCCGCCGCCGGGGAGGCCCTGCACGATCACGTCCGGAGCCCCGAGCGGGACGAGGCTGCCCGCCCGGATCGGGTAACGGTACACCGTGGTCGTCGAGCTGAAGTACAGCACCCCTTTGCCGAGCGCGATCCCGGTGCCGCCCTCAGAGCCGAAGCGCTCCGTGACGTCCGCCTTGCCGTCGCCGGTCGTATCGCGCAACGCGAGCACACCGCCCGGCCGACTTTGCAGCGCGACGAACAAATCGCCGTTCTGCGCCACCGCGAGGTGGCGCGGAGCGCCGACCTGGTCCGCGACGACGACCGCGCAGAAGCCCGCGGGGAGCGTGATCCCGCCGTTGTCGGCGTCGCAGGCGGGTGAGACAGCGGACGGGCGGGCGGACAAAAACAGCGCCGTCGCGCCCACAACCACGAGTTTGATCCGGTTCATCTCTTCTGCTCCGCTGATGGGTTCGCGAGCATCTCTCGAATGCCCCCCAACGACGCCAGCACGCCCGTCGCCTCATACGGCAGGTAAATGACCTTGTTGCTCTGGGGGCTCGTGACCATCTCCTTCAGCGCTTCGATGTAGCGGATGGCGATCAAGTATCGCGCCGGATCCCCCCCGGTTCCCTTGATCGCGACCGTGATCCGCTCAATGGCCTGGGCCTCGGCGTCGGCGACCTTGAGGCGGGCGTTGGCTTCGGCCTCGGCCGCAAGAATCTTCGCCTGCTTCTGGCCTTCGGCCTGATTGATCTCCGACTGCCGGATGCCTTCCGACTGCAGGGTGCGCGACTGCTTCTCGGCCTCGGCGGTGAGGATCGCGGCGCGCCGGTCCCGCTCGGCGCGCATCTGCTTTTCCATCGCGTCCCGGATGTCGCGCGGCGGGTTGATGTCCTTCAGCTCCACCCGGCTCACCTTGGCGCCCCACTTGTGGGTCGCCTCGTCCAGGATCTCGCGCAGCTTGGCGTTGATCGTGTCGCGCGAGGAGAGCACGTGGTCCAGCTCCATTTCGCCGATCACGTTCCGCAAGGTGGTCTGCGTCAGCTTCTCGATCGCGTCCGGCAGGTTGGCGATCTCGTAGGTCGCGCGGACCGGGTCGGTGATCTGGGAGTAAATCAGCGCGTCGATCTCGACGACCACGTTGTCCTTGGTGATCACGTTCTGACGCGGGAACACGTAGACCGTCTCGCGCAGATCGATCTTCTCCGTGCGGAAATGGCGCGCGAACGAGTCGCCCGCCGGTGTGACGATCACCTGGTGCCAATCGATGGCCCGCGGCTTGTCGATGATCGGAATGATCAGGTTCACGCCGGAGGAGAGCGTACGGTGGTACTTCCCCAGCCGCTCGATGATCATCGTCTGCGCCTGCTGCACCACCCGGACGCCCTTGGCGACGATCGAAATCGCCACCAGCGCGATCACGGCGGGCACGATCAGCGCCCCGATGTTGTCCATGCCTAGGTCTCCTTGTCCACGTACAGGGTCGCCCCCTCCACCCGGACCACCATCACCCGGGTTCCGGGCTCCAGCGCCGCGTCCATCAACGACGCCGCGCGCCAATCCTCACCCTCGACCAGGACTCGTCCCTTGCCGGTGCCGGGATCGATGCGCTCCGACACGATCCCCACCCGGCCGGCGAGCGCGTCCACGTTGGTCCGGATCTCGGTTCCCCGCGGGTGGAGGTACCGGAGCAGGAACGGGCGGATACCGACCAGGGACAGGAGGGTCCCAGCGGCGAAGCTGAGCGCCGGCACCACCGCTCCCGGGACCACCAGGGAGACGACTCCGGCGACCAGACAGCCGACCGCCACCGACAGCAGCCAGAAGCCCGGCGCGAGCATTTCGGCCACGAACAACAGTAGGGAGGCGACCAGCCAGACTTGCCATTCGTGCATGGCGGGGAAGTTAGCGCCCGCCGGGGACGGTGGTAATTGCGGGACCCGGCAGCCCCGCAGGCGAAGGTCCGGGGAGCGGTGGTGTGGGGAAGTCAGGGACCCCGAGCCGGAGGGGCTGCCGGGTCTCGCAACCCCTGGCCTGTTTTCCCCATCCAACCTGCAGCACGGTCGTGAAACACGCCCCGCCCGGCGCCCGTAGCGCCGTCAACGGTCCCCCGTCGGAGGAGGTTCGCAATGAGGGCTCTCTGGATTGTCGCGCTCCTGCCGTGGCCCATCGCATCCCCCGCGCACGCTCAGCAACCGGAGCGGCGCACGCTCAGCGGCGCCCATGTCGCCATTTACAATCTCGCCGGAGTCATGCGGCTGGAACGGGGCACGGGCAGCGATGTCGTGGTGGAGCTCACCCGCGGCGGCGCCGATGCCGGCAAGCTCGAGATCGCGACCGGAGCGGTGCGCGGGCGCGAAACGCTGCGCGTCATCTACCCGGACGACGAGATCGTGTACCGCGAGCTGGGCCGGGGCTCCAACGCCACCCTGCGCGTGCGGGATGACGGCACGTTCAACGATCGCGACGAGCGGGGGAAGCACTGGTCCGACGAGGGTCGGCGCGTTCGAATCGCGGGTTCGGGCGGCGGGCTCGAGGCCCACGCCGACGTGCGGATCGCGATCCCGCCGGGGAAACGGGTCGAAGTCTACCTGGCGGTGGGGCAGGCGTTCGCGTCCAACGTGGACGGCGACCTGCGAGTGGACGTGACCGCGGCCAACGTGACCGCCGACCACCTGAAGGGATCGCTCCTGGTCGACACCGGGTCGGGGGACGTGCGCCTGAGCGATGCCGAGGGCGACGTGAGCCTCGATACGGGGTCCGGCAACGTGACGGTGAGCGCGGTGAGCGGGCCCGAGCTCCGGCTCGATACCGGGTCCGGCAATGTCACCGCCGAGCGGGTCGCGACGGACGTGCTGATGATCGACACCGGCTCGGGCAACGTCACCGCGTCGTCGGTGCGGGCCGGCGACGTGAAGATCGACACGGGTAGCGGTGATGTCCGCCTCGATCTGCTGGCCGACCTGCAGGCACTCGACGTCGACACGGGATCCGGCGACGTCACGATCAACGTCCCCGCGGACCTGGGCGCCGAGGTGGACATCGAAACTGGCAGCGGAGACATCGACCTGCAGAACGTCACGGTCCGGACGACGCGCCTCGAGCGGGACCACCTCACAGGCGCAATTGGGGACGGCAAAGGGCGGATCCGAATCGAGACGGGCTCAGGGGGAGTCCGCCTCGTCCGAGCCAGGTAGCGCTCAGTCCGCCGGCGCCGCCTCCGGTGTCGGGTGCACGCCCGCGGCCCGGCCGAGCGACGTCCGACCCAGGCGCTGCTGGAGCGCGTCGAGGTACGTGTAGATCACCGGCGTCACGTACAGCGTGATGAACTGCGAGAACGCCAGGCCGCCGACCACCGCGATGCCGAGCGGGCGGCGCGACTCAGACCCGACGCCCACGCCGAGCGCGATGGGGAGGGTGCCCATCAGCGCCGCCATGGTGGTCATCATGATGGGCCGGAACCGGATGGAGCACGCCTGCAGGATGGCGTCGTGGGCCGACTTGCCCTC
>Ga0075433_10000130_pt1 | contig 38706 bp, 37 predicted proteins | sample RhiMethybrSRZTD2_FD_75299 | JGI IMG/M metagenome (GOLD analysis project Ga0075433, IMG submission 75299) | Populus rhizosphere microbial communities from Tennessee, USA - Rhizosphere MetaG P. TD hybrid SRZTD2 | ecosystem: Host-associated > Plants > Roots > Rhizosphere > Soil | place: USA... | reverse complement strand
GGCCGGACAGGCCCATCCCGCGGTTGTCGAAGACGACGCACTCGAAGCCGCGCTCGAGCCGGTCGAGGAACGGCCGCCCCCAGGTCATGTGCGTGGCGCTCATGCCCTGGATCAGCAGCATCGGCTCGCCCTCGCCGGTGCGCAGGTAGTGCAGCTCGGTTCCTCCTGCATCGATGCTCGGCATCGAGCACGATCCTAGTAGGGCCGTAATCTAGGCGGACCGGCCCCCGTAGCTCAGTGGACAGAGCGACGGCCTTCTAAGCCGTGGGTCGCTGGTTCGAATCCAGCCGGGGGTGTCGACCTACTTGCTGGCCGTCAGCGTGGCGCTGGTGTAGGCGGTGCCTTCGGAGGCGGCGGCGGTCAGCGTTTCGGTGAAGCTGCCCGAGGATTTGGAGGTGAAGGTGAAGGCGGTGGCGGTTTCCGCCGCGCCGGTGCTCGGGATCGCGAGCGGCGAGCCGCTGATCGTACCGCTGCCGTTCGTGGTGATTTTGACCGCGTGTCCGCTGCCGAGCGCGCTGACGGTGTTGCCGACGCTGTCGGTCACCGCCACCTTGGCGTTGACCGTGCCGGAGTTGCCGAGCCCCGTCAGCGTGCAGGTGAAGAGGCAGTTGGAGCCGAGCGTGCCGGCGCTGACGGCGATGTTGGTCAGGCCGAAGCGGGCAGCGGCGCCGACCGAGACGGTCATCGCCAGCGGGGTCGGGGTGGTGATCGTGCCGTCGCCGGCCGTGATGCTCGCCGGGCCCGCGCGGTTGAGCTTCATCACGCCGTTTTTCGAGGCGCTGACCGAGGCGACGCCGGAGGTGAAGCTGAGCGCGGTCGCGCTGCCGAAGTTGACCACGGTGCCGGAGCTGTCGACGACGCTGGGCAGGGTTCCGCTGGGGCTGGCCGACGATCCCGAGAAGGTGAGGTTGTGGGCGCCTGTGTAGGAGGTCGCGGTGTTCGTGTAGAGATCCTGCGCGGTGACGGTGAGATTGTCAGCGGCTGCGGCGACGGGCGTCGTCGTCGCCGCGGCGAGCAGGAGCTTCGTCGCGCCGGCGGACGCGGTCGTCGTCGCCAGAGTCGCGGAGAGCGTGCCGTCGCTGACTTTGACGGTGGCGGCGCCGCTCTTGTAGAGCTTCATGACGCCGTTTGCCGTGCCGGATACGCTAGCCACTCCGGCGCTGAAGGTCGTCGGCGTCGCGGTGCCGAAGGCGACGTCGTTGCCGGCACTGTCCGAGACGGTGGGCGTTTTGCCGCTCGGGCTGGCGGAGGCGCCGGTGTAGGTGAGGCTGCGGGCGCCGGCGTAGGAGGTCGCCGTATTGCCGTACGCGTCCTGCGCCGTCGTCGTCAGGTTGTCGGCGACGCCGGCGGTGGGGGTGGTGGTCACCGCGCCCAGCACCAGTTTCAAGGCGGATTCGGGTGCGACGGTCACGGCCAGGGGCGCCTGGGTCGCGATCGAGCCGTCGCTCGCTTGAATGCTCGCGGCGCCGCTGGCGTAGAGCTTCATCACGCCGTTTTTCGAGGAGCTGACCGAGGCGACGCCGGAGGTGAAGCTGAGCGCGGTCGCGCTGCCGAAGTTGACCGCGGTGCCGGAGCTGTCGACGACGGTGGGTTTGTTGCCGCCGGGGCTGGTGGAGGCGCCGCTGAAGGTGAGGCTGTGGGAGCCGGTGTAGGTGGTGACGGTGCTGCCGGCGCTGTCCTTGGCGGCGATCGTCAGGTTGTCGGCCACGCCGGCGGTCGGGGTCGTCGATGCGGCGGTGAGGACCAGGTGGTCGGCGGCCCCGATCGTGACGGTTGCGCTTTTGGTCGCACTGCCGGCGGTCCAAGAGCGCCAGGTGGCTCTGACCACGTATGCGTAGGTGCCGACCGCAAGGCCGCTGTCCGTGCAGCTCGTCGCGGTCAGCGCCCCGGCGCAGGTGCCGCTCGCGGGATTGCCATTGCGGCTGACCGTGTAGGTGACGGTGCCGGACCCCGGCGGCGTGACCGCGCTCCAGGTCAGCGCGACCGTGCCTCCCGGTGACGGGGTCGCGCTGGAGATCGTCGGGGGCGCCAGCTGCGAGATGGCGGCCGAGGCGCTGCCGGTGCCGGTCGTCGTTAAGTACGCCAGGGCCGAGGCGGCGATCAGCCCGGCGAGAAAGGCGAGGGCTGCGAAGCCCACGAATCCGAGCCCCGGGCGCCTCATCCCCGCGCCCTCCCGGTGAAAGAGAGGGGGAAGGTTGCGCCCTGGCAGGCGTCCTGGTTAACGGGAAGGTCGCGCAGCCGGATCGCCGGGGCCGAGACGGCGGAGGTCGGCAGGCTGACCGAGCCGTGCGCGGGCACTCTGAGAGGCGCGGCGTTCGAGACGCCGGCGTCGGTGAGGACGAGGTTGTCGGCGCTGCTGCAGCTCGGCGCGCCGTCGGCAGGGCTGACGGCGAGGCGGGTGACGAAGATCGGCACCGGGTTCGGATTGGAGATCGTCAGCGGCAGCGGCAGCGCGGGCGCACCCGGGTAGAGCTCGCCAAGGCCGGCGAGCTGGGGCGCGATCGAGAAGTCCTTGGGCTCGAGGATCTTCCAGCGGAAGCGCGCCGAGCGGCTATGGATATTGCGGGCTCCGGTGGCCCGCACGGCAAACCGGTGGGCGCCGGCGCTCAGGCCGGTGAAGACCACAGGTGAGCGGCAGGGACGCCAGGGCCGCTCATCGAGCCGACACTCGAAGCGCAGCCGGTGATCCCGCGCAGTGAAGCTGAACCTGGCGCTCGCCGAGACCGCCAGCCTGTCGGGGTGATCGGTGAGCGAGGGCTTCGGCAGCACGCCCTCCCGCACCCGCCCCGGACCCGTTGCGGGCGGGGCGGAATGGCGGGGGGCGGCGTAGGCGACTGCCGCGAGGCAACCGCCCAAAGCCGCCAGCAGGATGACCACCCGGCGAGTGGTGCGCATCGTCCCACCGCCCTCCGCGAATCAGTTGTTGGTCAGGTGCAGCGTCAGGGTCGCGCCCTGGCATGCGTCCTGGTTGACGCCGGTTTCGTTCATCGCCAGCGTGCCCGTTGCGGAGACGCTCTGGCCGTTGCCTGGGGGGAAGACCTGGTTGACGGAAACCGGGGCCATCGTGAAGTCCGGGTTGCCGCCGCCGATCACGGTGCTGCAGCTCGAGTGGCCCGCGTCGGCGGAGATGCTCGAGAGGCTGACGGTGCCGACACGCTGGGCTCCGGATGACGGGTTGTCGACCGTGAAGGTCACCGGCGACGAGGAGCCTGGAAACAGGTTCGAGGCGATCGAGGCATGCAGCGTGACGGCCGAGCTGGAGCCGACGCTCGCCGACCCGGTGCCCGAGCCGCTCGACGTGAAATAGGCGACCGCGGCGCCCGCCGCGGCCAGCGCGCACACGCAGGCGAGCGCGGTGAAGGCACGTTTCCCAGTGATGCTGCTCATCTTGTTCCCCTCGTTTCGATGATTGAAGGCGGGGCTGCTCCCCGCAACTCGCGGGACATCGACCGGCTGGGGCCAGGGCTTTAGCGATGCATGAGCGAGGGGCTATTTCAGACGTTTCCGGGCATCGGAGGGCTGGGTAGGAATTGCGCCCATGACCCCTAGCTCAATTGTCGTAATCATCATTGGGATAGCGCTGGCGCTGCTCGTCAGCTACGTGCTCGGGATCATCGTGATCCTGATCGGCCTGGCGATGCTGCTGGTGCCGATGCTCGGTGGCACGAGGCGTCGCGTCTAGACCGCTTCGTCCACAATCGAGCCGATGGCCGCGTGGAAGCTGCCGCTGATCGTTGCCGCCCTGGTGGTGCCGATCGTGGCGGCTTTCGCGCTTGGCGGCGGTGGCGTCGGCGTCGCTGTCGGGGCGCTGGCCGCGGTGGCGCTCGTCGTGGTCGCGGCGCAGCAGCGGCCTCGCGGCCCGATCGGCTCCACGCCGGCCGACGGCGCGCGCCACGTGCTGCTCGTGGTCACCTCCGCGGTGGAGGAGCCGGCGGCGGTGCGCCGGATCGCCGCCGCGACGGGCATCGTCGACGGCTCGACGGAGGAGGCCGAAGTGCTCGTGCTGGCGCCGGCGAAGATCGGCTTCCTCGATCGCTGGGCTTCCGACGTCGAGGGCGCCCGGCAGACGGCCCAGCGGAATCTCGTCGCCACGGTGGCGGCGCTGGCCAAGGCGGGGATCGCGGCCGAGGCGCGGGTCGGCGACGAGGACGTGGTGCAGGCGGTCGAGGATCAGCTGCAGAGCTTCCAGGCGAGCGAGGTGGTGCTGGTCAGCCGTGAGGACGACGCCGAGCGAGCGGGCGGCGCGGCGGCGGAGCTGAAGGAGCGGCTGCGGGCCGATTTCCACCACCTCGTGCTCGACGGAGGCTGAGCTCAGCAGACGTGCGGGTGGGCGGCGCTGCGCACCACTTGGAAGGCGCTGCCCGGGATCCGCTTCAGCTGGTCCAGGTTGCGGTCGTCCCAGCGGCTATCGCTGCTGCCGCTGAAGAACCAGTTGGAGCCGTTGTCGGCGACGATCACGCCGTAGCGCTTCAGCGCTTCGGCGATCGTCCGCGCTGGCCCGCTGAAGCCGCCGAGGCCGTAGCCGGGCTTCAGCCGCAGCCGCGTCCCCATCGCCGGGGCGTTCGGGCTGGCGGTGTCGCCGGCGCAGTGGGAGGCAGGGTGGACCCAGGCGTCGCGGGTGCTCTCGAAGGTGACCCGGATCGCGTGGTCGATATGGCCGCTGGCGGCCTCGTCGTAGCGGACGAGGCCGGGGAAGATCGGCAGGCCGGCGGCGTCGGCCGAGGTCCAGGAGTCGGGCCGCAACGCGGTCGAGCGCAGGTCCCAGCGGGCGCCGGAGTCGGCGTTCCAGTGGGGTCGGCCGCGGCGACCGAAGAAGCCGCGGTAGAGCTCGTAGAGAGTGCAGCTGGAGCGATCGACGACGAGTACGTGGCGGTCGCCGTCGCTCCCCTGCCCGCCCTCGACCGGGGCGCCGGGCGGGATCGGGAACGGCCCCGGGTCACTCTCATCGCCGTAGGCGGTGTAGTGGATCGGCAGCTTGGGCCGGCCGGCGCCGACCACGGCATAGGGGAAGCCGTAGGCGCGGGGCGAGCCGAAGTCGGGATGGAGGCGATCGCCGCCGTGGGCGTCGATGTCGGCGATGGTCTCGGCCGAGTTGGGAGCGACGGGTGCGTGGGAGACGTCCTGGCTCCAAGCGGCCTCGGTGGGCAGCGATGGGGCGGTGGGGGAGAGGGACGCCGGCGGGTCGGGGAAGACCCGGCAGACGCCGAGGTCGGGGTAGGGACCGACGGCGTGCGCCGAGGCGGGCCAGGCGAGGAGCGCCGCGAACGCGACGACGGCCAGGCCAAGCGGCCTCATCCGGGGCGTTGTTCGTCGCGCACGCGCAGCTTCTCGACCTCCAGCTCGCCGATCTTCAGACGGCGAATCGCCGCCCGGTCGATCGCCAGCCGCCCGACGGAGAGCCGCCCGATCGCAAAGCCGCCGACCGCCGCCGCCCCCACCACCAGCGCCCCGATCGCGACCGCGCCCCTGGCCTGAGCACTCATAGCCGCAAGCGGCTGAGCCTCCGGCCGAAAGAATGCGATCCCCCGTCGCCCACGCATCGCCCCCAACGGTATCGCTAGATTGAAGGTGCGCGGTGGATGTAGCTCAGCTGGTAGAGCTCCTGGTTGTGGTCCAGGCGGTCGCCGGTTCGAATCCGGTCATCCACCTTGTCTGGAAGTTCCGTAAATAGGCAACTTCGCTTCGCGAAATATCTCCAACTCCGACCTAGATTTACGCTCCATTCGAGGCACGAGTGCCTCCAAATGCGGCGATGCGCGGGGATTCGCGGCGATTTACGTCTAATCCGGCTCGCTTTGACGCGTCGGCGGAGCTAGCGTCAGGGGCCGGAAATAAGCAAGTGCCCCGGCGGCGCTGAAGACGCCCCGGGGCCGGCACCGAAGAACTAGCTTCGATGCAAGAGAAAGCTTCGATGCAAGAGAAAAGGTACTCGCCGAAGTCCTTTTAGACGGCGTCCCCGGCGGCTCTTCGGTGCCCTACCGAAAGGAGGGGCACGATGCCCAGCAGCACCGCCACGATCACGGCCGAGCAGCGCCGAGCGATCCGCGAGGTGGTCTGCCTGCGTCTGATCGGCGCAGGGGACCTGAGCCAAGCGATCCTCGACAAGGACTTCGCCACGGCCGAGCGACTCGGCCTGGAGTGCGCCGAAGATCTGCGGCTGATGGAGGACCTCGGCTGGCCGGAGGAGGGCGAGCACGCGGTCGTCGATCTGACCCTGCCGGCCGAGGATCTGACCGAAGCGCTGAAGCGGCTGCGCGACGACGCGCAGGCGCTTGTCTCCGAATCCCCGGAGGAGCGCCGCGCGAGCGAGGAAGAAGAGGAGGCCAAAGGCGTGCCACCGCGGGGGGAGTGGGAGTAAGACGTTCGCCTCACAGGCCCCGGCAGGAGGATGAAAGCCTTTGCTGAGGCAGACATCGCTCCCTCCCCTTCGATGGGTCCTGATGGGGTCCGAGGAGCAAGATTTCGACCACAGGACTAGCGCACGCGGCGGTGCGGATGAGATTTGGCTTGCTGGTGGTTGAAGCCGGATAGGACGAGTTGGCTCACCATGGCTCCGATCTTCTGCCCCTGCGCCTCCGCTTCCTTCTCGATCAATGCAGCGGTTGGGCGAGGTGCAAGCACGCAAGCCGCAACAACGAGTAAAGAGACCGGGGCTGGCCAAATACGCTGGGCGATAGACAGAATTTGAAAGAGGCCCACCGGACCCAGGTTAAGCGGATGAGCGGCGGGTGCCGCCCGACCGCCTGGCCAAGTCGATCACCTAACGGGTGGCGTGTAGATAGCGTTCTGGCGATGGCGGGAGCGGACGGGATTCGGAGCGACCAGTTCCCGGCTCTTTATCGAGCTCAGAGTGTGAGGTCGGCGGTGGCCCAGCGCCATGTGCTGACTGCTGTGATGCTCAGTCTCGGGGGTGTCGTTGTTGCTGCCGCCTTGGGACTCTTCGATGTTGAGGCTGCAGGTGCAGATCTGCCGGCGCTGGTCGCTTCGCTCGGCTTCCTGCTTTCTCTACTGGCCAGTTCTTGGCTTTTGTGGAGGCGGCCGGAGCGGGAGTGGTATGACGCTCGCGCCAGCGCTGAGTCGATCAAGACGCTCACCTGGCAGTTCGTCGTTGGCGGCGGCGAGTTCGCTTTGGGCAGTGGTGCGGAGTCTGAGGTTCGCTCGCGATTTGTCACGCGCCTGCGCGAGCTCCTGGAAGACCTCGGCGGCGTCGGGACTTCCGAGGCGGCGGGGGAAAGCCAGATCACCGAGGCGATGTCGACGCTCCGTGGGGCGCCCCTTGGTACCAGGCAGGCGGCCTACCGGAGGGGCCGGATCGAAGATCAGCGGGACTGGTATGCCCGCAAAGCACGTTGGAACGAGAAGCGACGGAAGGTCTGGGCGGGCCTGACGGTGGCCGTTCAGGCCGGAGGACTGCTGGCGGGCCTTGCGCGGGCCTTCTTCGGGCTCGAGATCGACCTGCTTGGGCTCGCCGCTGCCCTCGCTGCCGCGATCACCGCTTGGTCTCGCACTAAGGACTACGCCGAGCTGGCGGAGGCCTATTCAGTCACCGCCCAGGAGATCTCGCTCCTCGGCGCCGAGCCTGTGCCGGGCGAAGAGGACGATTGGGCGGGCTTTGTGGAACGAGCCGAGCGGGCCTTTTCTCGCGAGCACACCCTTTGGCGTGCTCGTAAGGGGCAGCGGGACGTGGGTTGAAAGTGGCGGTGGTAGGTTCATCACCGCGCTCGGCCCGTTGCCGGTCCGGTTGGGCGCGGTGCGTGGGATTCGCGGCGATCGCGCTTGCCGTCGTGGCCCTCGCCGCTGGCTGTGGATCGAACAGCACCGGCCGCGGGGTATCGGGAGCGGACTCCGGCGCTATTGAGGTAACCGCTAGCGGCCGCATTGGTCCGTTGCGAATCAACCGATCAACTGCGAGCGCGGTTGCAGCAGTCACGGGCATCCCTGATCTGGTCAGCCCGGGCCACGTCGTTTCTGGCTATTCCCGCTATGTAGCCCTCGGTTACGCCTGTTCTGGCAAGGTCGACCGAAACCGATTCCCTTTCCCTCTGGGACGCCCTCCCAGGTACTGCGAAACCGTGTTCTTCGTCAACCAGGAAACGAAAAGGCTGGCTGGCTTGGCGACCGTCTCCCCGGCATTTGAACTCTCGCCCGGGATCAAGGTGGGGATGTCTGCCTCTCAAGCCGAGAGGCTCGTTCACAAGCGGGCAGAATCGGGCTGTTGGAGGGGGTTCGAGGTCTCAGTCGGAAGTGATGAGACCTCGATCTGGGCGAACGTAGAAGGAGGACACGAGGTCTTGCGGCGGGAACGAGAAGGCGGTGCCCTCGTGATCCTCGGTGGGTACATCAGCTCCATCTCGGTTGACAGCTCACGGCATCCCGTCGGTGTGCAGTTTTGCTGATCCCAACGTCCGCCTACAGACAAGTTCCCCAATCGATTGACAGAATCGGCGCAATGATGCGGGAGCATGGGCGGCGGGGAATCTTCTGGGCGCTGCTCGTTGCGGGTCTCATCCTTTCTGCCTTGATGGGCTGCGGCTCTGGTGGAACGCGCGATTTCATCATCGAAGGGGACCATTCGTTTGGCGGTATGCCGAACCCGGGATCGCTGGCGAGGGCGATTCAGCAGTTCGGTTTCCCAGATCAGCTGTACAGCCTGAACCCGCAGACGCGGTATTCGTGCATTGCTCGTTGGGAAGACGACGGGATCACCGCTCAGTTCATCAACTGGGGAGCGGTGGGTGACGCTTCTGTCCCTTCTTGTACGCCCCGCTCCCAAATGATCCTGACGGGTGTCGTGCTGCACGGAAACTGGGAGACCGACACCGGGCTCCGGGTCGGCGACAGCCTCGAGCGGGTGAATGAGCTTTACCACCCTGGTGCGAAGGGAACGTGTGCAGGCGGCCTCTGGCGGCGGAACCTGGAGGCTCGCATGTTGGAACGGGTGGCGGATCCACTCGGCGGCCCCGGCAGTTACCTCTGCACGCTCGGCGTGATGACCTCGCGGGGTGCTGTCACCGGCTTTGTCATGAGCAGCCGCGCGGCTTCCGAGTGAGCAGCTGATCCGGCGATGTCGCAGCGGTTCTACGCCTGGTCCGACCCTCGCGACGCCGCTGTCGTCGCCGACCTCGAAGCCGCGGCTCGCGAGCGGGAAACGCCGCTCGTCCGCTTCGATCCCGCCGCGCCCATGCCGGCGGAGCCTGCAGCGCTGGTGATCTTCCTCTCCGCCCACCTGCTCGAGTCGGCGGGGGAGTATCTCCCGTCCGTGGTCGGCTCCTGGCTGGGCCCGGTCGTCCCAGTCGCCCTCACCTCCGACCTGAAGGGCGCTCCCCGAGCGCTCAGGGTCCGCTCCTGGATCGAAGTGGAAGCGGAACCCCCCCACGCGGTGGGTGGACGCATCGCCCTTAGCGTGCGTACTTCGCCTGCTTGGCTGCTTGCCTGGCAGGAGCTCAGCGCCACCGCCGCCCGCGAAGGAGCCGACGGTTCCCCTCTGCTCCTCGGTCGTGGCGAGCTGGAACGCGCCGACGCAACGATCCGCGCCCGGCCCAGAGACCTGCTCCCGACCGTGCCTTCAGGCGTCCTGGGCCTCACGCGCGAGAGCCGGCGCGCCCTCGAGCGCCGGCGCCGCAGGCAGATCCTCATCGCGCTGACCACTGTGCTCGCTCTGCTTGCCGTCGCCCTGATTGCCCTTCTACAGCGGCACTCGGCGACGGTAGCCGAGGCACACCTGAAGCAGGCGGCCACCCGCTCAAGGGGGCAGCAGCTTTCGCACCTCGCCCGGCAGGACGTCGGCAACGACCCCGACCTGCCGATTCTGCTGGCCCGCCGCGCCTACCGGCTGGAACCCGGGCCGGAAACTCGTGAAAGTCTGCGCGAAGCTCTCGACGCCGCCCCGTGGCACCGTTCCTACCGTCTGCCGGTCACGCCATCCAGCTTGGCGACGTCGCCGCGAGTGCCTTTCGTGGTGGTCGTCGGTGATGACGGCTCGGTCATCCTCGTCGACTCAAGGACGGGGAGGAAGATCGGAGAAGTGCCGCGGCCGGCGGGAATTCGCGGCATCCCGGTCGTGGCTGCCTCGGCGGATGGGCGGCTCCTCGCCATCGCCTACAACGGGGGGCTTGTCCAGCTGCGGGAGTTCCACCGCGGATTGCATCTGGACCGCTCCCTGCAATTGCCCGGGCTCTCCGGCTCGGAATCTCAGTCGATCGCCTGGCTGCCCAGTGATCGATTGCTGATCGGGTGGAGCTCCCGTCCCGCGATGCTTCTCGACTCCGCCTCGGGACGAAGCCGCCGAATTCGAGATGGCGGCATCGGGGTTTCGCTCGCTGTCGCGGTTTCTCCCGGCGGTCGCCTGGTCGCCCTCGCCGGTCGCCGCCGAATCGTGATCCTGCGGAGCGCGACGATGCGTCCTTGCTGGAGTGCCTCCAAGGGTTCCCCTGGGTCGATCAGCCTGCTCTTCGACATGCACTCGGGGATCCTGTTCGCGGCACGGAGCTCGGCGCCGGCCCTGCAGCTCCCGATACCGCGGCGGTGTGGAATGCGGCCCGGCAGAAGCCCGGAGACGGAAGCCCTGATCTGGACGCAGAGTCCCGACGCGACGGCACTGCCCGGCGGCGGCATCGCCGTTGGTGACGAAACCGGTCGCCTCTTTCTCCTCGATCCCCCCGCGACCTATCCGGCCGGAGGTTTTCTCGCTCATATCTCCCCGGTGGCGGGAGTCGGCGTCGTCGCTGGCGGCGCGCTCGTCACCGCCGGCGCGGACCGCTGGCTGCGCATCTGGCACAGCCAGCCGATGCCGGCCTATCCGCTGGGCCCGGCCTGGAACGTCTCCTTCAACGAGCAGTTCGGTCAAAGCTCCTCTCGTGCCACCTGGCGTTCGATGATCGCCAGCGATGAAGATGGTTCGACCGTGACGGTCGGGGGCCTATCGAGCGGCTCCTTGGCAGTGATGCGCGCGAATCGGCTCGATCGCCCCCTCTACTCGTTCTTCCTCGCCATCGACTCCTCGATCCATCCCCTGGGAGGGCCGCCCTGTGGAGGAATGTTGTTCAACGGTCAGGCGATCGTCTACCGCTGTGTCCACGGCCGGCTGCGGCCCGTGTGGAATCACGGGTTTACCGATGGCGCGCAAGGGGCCTTCAACGCGGCGGTCTCCGAAGACGGACGGGCGGTCGCCGCGGCCGGGCTGGAAGCTCTCTACTCGATCAGCGTTTCGGATGGTCACCACCGGCGCTTCCATGACCCGGACCTCCGGTCCCTTCTCTTCGACGACAGCGACGAGCTCTTCGCGGTAAGCGGCGACGGCTCGATCGTGGAGACGGAACTCGGCGGTGATAGCCGCACGGTTGCGGCGTCGCTCGGGGGCCGGCGCATCGCCGCGGCTGGGGTGGTTCCGTCGGGCCGGCGGCTCCTGATCGTCTGCGTCGATGGGGAGGCGCTGCTCGTCGACGCCGCCAACGGCAGGGTGGAAGCGCGGTTCCGAATTGGGGCCGACCTCGATGACGTGATCGACGTCCGCTTCTCCCGGGACGGCCGGCTCGCGGTGGTCGTCAGCCCCCACGGCTACCGCGTGGTCGACATCAAGAGGCAGCGGGTGATCGCCACCGGTGATGAATTCCAAGAACGGGAACTGGGAGCTGAGCCCCGGGATGCGACCTTTCTGGGCTCGAAACGCTCCCTGGTTCTCATTCGCGCCGACGAAGGTCTCACCCGGCTCGACCTGGCTCCCTGGCGCTTCCTCGACGGCCGGCTGCTCCTGCGCGCCACTGCGGGGGCCGCGCCGAGGCGGCTTGAAAACCGCGAGATTCAGCAGGCGATGTCCGAGGCTGCGAGCCGATGATCTACGACGTCGCGATCTCCTACGCGAAAGAGGAGACCGTCCGGCTGGAGAAGACGAAGGATGCGCTCGAGCGAGAGGGTCTCTCCGTTTGGACCGATCGTGGCCTGCTCCGCCTCGGGGAGGGGGAGCAGGCCGAGCGGTTGGTGCCCGCCGGCGTCGAGCACTGGGAGGCGATCAGCTCGGCGATCGACCATGCGGCGACCTTCGTTTTTCTCGACTCCCCTCCCTGGCGAGCGTCCAGGTACTGCCGCAATGAGCGTGCCCACGCCCATGAGCGTGGTATCCGGACCATCGCGGTCGGCGATCCACCGAAGGATGACGTCAAAGCCGCAAGCAGGGTCGCCGCCGGCGACACCGGTGCCCTGGTCGCCGCCGTGCGCGCTGGACTGGCTGTCAGCCGGGCACACGCACGGGTGAGGGCTGCGACCTTCGCTGACGCCGCGACTGGGGAGCTGACCGGCGAGGACGTGACCACTCTCGCCGAGGCGGATCTGGGCAAGCTGGGGATGTCGCTCCTCCCGCAGATGCGGGTCCGCATGGAGGAGGCGCTTGCCCGCCAGCGCCGCCGCCGCCGGCGGATCGGGGCCATTCTCGGTGCTGCGCTCATGGTCGCGGCGGTTCTCGCGGTTGTCGCCGTGTTCGGCTGGATCGCGGCTCAGCGGGATGAGGCGCGCGCGGCCAGCACCGCGCGTCACATCGAATCGCTTGCGGTTGCCTCGGCCAGCGAGCTCTCCACCAACACGTTCGCGCGCCTTGCCCTCGCTCGGCGTGGGTTCGACCTGGAGCAGAACTCAACGACTGTCGCCGCTCTGCGTACCGCGATCGAGGGATTCGGCGAAGGGATTACCCTGCACCTTGACCAGGACGAACCGCTGGCGCTGGCGATCGCCGACAACGGAAACGTCGCCATTGTGCAGAACTCCGGTGCCCTGACGTTGGTGACGGCCCGTGGGGGAAAGGTGCAGCGCGAAGTATCTGCAGACGTGGCCGCGGCCGGGTTGGACCTTGCCTTTGCCCCAAGCGGGTCGAAGCTCGCGGTCATTCGCGGCGACGGAGAGGCGGAGGTCGTCGACTTCGCGACGGCACGCGTGGCCAGGGTTCTCGGAGCAGGGAAGCTCGCTGCGGTGCTCTTCGTTTCCGACCGGCGAGGAATCGCCGTCGGCGAGGAAGGGCAGGTGTACGAATTCGACCCAGGACTCCGGCACCCGCGGGCAAAGCAGTTGCAGTCGGTCCGCGCTCCGGTCCGCGCGGCCGCTATCGCCGACGTCGAACAGGACGGGGAGTTCACGCTGGCGACGCTGGTCGACGGCGCGGTGGAAGTGACCGGGATCGGAGGGCATGCTGCTCCGTGGCGAGCGCCCCTGGCACTGCCCCAGGGTCCCTTCTCTCTGGGTTGGGAAAGCCTGCGGGTATGCGGCGGCAAGCTTGTCGTGCTGGCCAGCGGCACCACCCCCGATGTGGCGATGAGTTTCAACGTTCCCTACACCGTCAGCCCCAGTGGCAAGGTGGCGGAGATCGGGAGTCTGATCCACTCCAACGGATCGATTTGCTTGCCCGAGGGCAGCGCCCTCGCCGTCGACTTCATCCAGGGCCAGTACCCGGTGCCGGAAGACGGGCCGGAGCTGCCGAATCTGGTCGGGCCGCCAGGGGGCCGGGTGCAATACGCAATCGCCTCAAGCGACAACGACCAGTGGGCCGCGGCGGCGGGGGGTGACGGGACCCTGAAGATCGTCGCGCTCGCCAACTACGGGCGGACCAAGGACCTGGAGCAGGTGGAAACTGTGGTGCCCACCGTCACGGGCCCCCCGCTTGTGGCAGGCGACGGCGAGATCCAAACGGTGTCGCTCGGCAGCGGCAGTCGCAGGGTGGCGGCATACAAAGGCAGAGTGGCGCGCGGTGCCTACGCCGACCCACACCTGGGGACGGTCTTTGCCGCAGGTCATGAGCTCCTCGTCTTCGACCGCGCCGGAATGCGGAAGAGGATCCAGCTCGGGGGTAGCCCCTACGTGGTGCACCCCGGGCGCCCCGGCGTCAGCGCGCTGGTCGTTCTTGCGGAAAACGATGCTGTGACCGACGTGTCTCTCGACGGTGGAAGGAGAACCACCGTGCCACTGCCCGCCGACGTCGGCAAAGGCTCGAGTGAGCTGTCTGACGTGGTTGAGCTTCCTGGCTCGGCGCTTCGGCTGGTTACCGCTGCGACTGATGGCTACCTCGATGTCCTCGCCTACCCGAGCGGTCATGAGCTGCGGCGCCGTCGCATTGCCCCGCCGGGCCCTGTCGCTCTCAGTGTCGGCAAGGACGGCGAGCTCGTCAGCAGCGGCAGCGACGGGGTGGTGCGGCTCCTGGACCCGAGGACCCTTGCCGTCGAGACGTCGCGCCGCGTCCTTCCGCCAGGTCCGACCCTGGTCACTACCAATCCCGCCGATTCGCTGGCCGCCGTCTTCGGTCGGAGCGGCGAAGCGGTCGTCTTGGGGCTGCCAGGCCTCGACCCGATTACCAGGACGCCCCCGATCGACGGCCTCAATTCCCTCGCCTTCGAAGGAGAAAAGAATCTCCTCCTTGGGGCGGACGTCCATCTTCTAGGCGCGGGGGACGAAGCGTCGATCACCTCTTGGCCGGTCTGCGCCACCTGCGCGGCGAACCCATCCCAACTGCGCCGGATGGCAACTTCATGGGGCGAGCCGAATCCCTCCGACGCTCGGCTTCGCTTCCGGCCTGCCCGGTAACCCACCTCGCTGAAGCGGATGCCGGGGGTACCCACGCTAAATTGGGGGTCTACCGCGGTGGCCAGTAGCTCAGGCTGCGGTGGCGATCGCGGTTGGAGATTTCCGCCTGCGCCAGGTGGGCCAGAAGAGGAGAGCGTCGTGGAGTAGTGGGTCTTCCTTAGCTGCCGACGTCTCGTTGACACCCGCCAGGTGGTCGTAGATCGTGCTAATCGCGTCTTTGATGTCTCGCAAGCGCTCTTGTTCGTTGCGGCTCATAGGGGAAGGGCCTCGCTCAACACCTCGTCGCGGATGCGCTTCTTCAGCATGTCGGCCGTTGCGACGTCAACAGGCAAGTTGAGAATCTCGCCAGCCTCACGCCGAAAAGCAGCGAGGTCGATGAGAGTGCGGCCGGGCTTGAGATCTACGAGGAGGTCGACGTCGCTTGCAGCCCCTGCTTCACCACGGGCGAGCGATCCGAACACGCGCAGCCTGCCGACCCCATGCTTGTCAGCTGCATCGAGCAGACGGCGCCGTCCTCGACGCAACTCTTTCGCCTGGGGGCCGAGCTGACCTCGTATGGAGGTTACGGAGGCAGATGATTGAGCTGCCGGCGGGGTCTGGATCTCTAGCCGTCGCCCGCATGCGGATAGGAGCCGCTCGAGGGTTGGCAAGGTCGGAAGGGCCACACCCGTCTCGTAGCGGGCTAAGGCCGGCTGGGAAGTGCCTGCGCGCGAAGCTAGATCCACCTGCGAAAGACCCGCATCCGCACGGGCACGGCGGATGGTTGTAGCCAGATCGGGCATGGGAGGATTATACCTATATTGGTATTCTAGATTTACGCTCGATTCGAGGCACCGCAGCTCCGGCGCGGTGATGTGTCGCAATCGCCCCCTCTGAGGCGGGCGCTGATAACCACGAGGAGGTCGCTAGCGACACCGACTAATCGAGCAGCCGACCCGGCTTCACCTCAACCGCTTTGGCAAGCCGTTCCAGCGTCGACACTTTCGGATCGCGTTTGCCGGCCTCGATGCGGCTGACCTCCGTGGCATGGACGCCGCTGCGCTGGGCGACCTGTTCCTGCGTAAGCCCGAGTCGTTTACGCGCCTCGCGCAGATTGGCGCCGAGAGCGCTCATACCCGCAATCCTCTGCTCTGCTCTCTCGAACCGCCATAGGAAACTTCACAAGTCGCTCCGTAGGCTCTCACCGTTCCCATGGCCGCATGCCCCGAAGGCGGCGAGTGGCGTGCCTTATCACGCATCAGCCCCGGTCGCTACACACGCCGGCCGGCAGCACGGGTAGCGGCACGTACGGCGCCGGGGAAACTGAGTGCCACGCGCTCGAGCACGCGATCACTGGGCCGCGGAGGCATCGTCTCGGCCTGCATCGGGACCGGGTTTTCCTCGCCGGTAACCGCCAGCAGGCGCCACCGTCCCGGTACGCCCTTCAGCTCGTGGTCGCCGCGCTCCTCAAAGCACAGCCCTGAGCCCATCACCAGCTCGGCGACGGTCGAGGAAACCAGGACCTCGCCGGGTGCAGCCGCGGCGCCCACACGGGCGCCGATGTGGACAGCCATGCCGCCTAAGTCCTCGCCGATCACCTCGCACTCGCCGGTATGCACCCCCGCTCGGATCGGCAGGTCGAGCGAGGCGAGCGAGTCGCACAGCTCCATTCCGCAGCGGATCGCGCCGGCGGGGCTCTCGAACCTCGCCAGCGCGCCGTCGCCCAAAAGCTTGACGACGCTGCCGCCAAAGCGCGCGACGCCGTCCTCGACAATCGCGTTGTGACGCTCCAGCAGGGGGCGCCACTCGCTGTCACCAAGCTCGGCGGCGCGCCGGGTCGAGTCGACGATGTCCGTGAAGAGGAGCGTCGCGAGCGCGCGTTCGACCAGAGCCGCCGCGTACCCGCCGGTCACGAAGCGTTCGATCTCCTCCGCGATCGTGTCCTGCTCCCCGAACCAGAAGGCGTGATCGCTGCCCGGCAGCTCGACGAAGCGCGCGCCGGGAATCAACTCTGCAAGCTCCCGACCGGCCTCGATCGGCGTCACGTCCTCGCTGCGATGAAGCACCAGCGTCGGGACGCGGACGCTCGGCAGGACGTCACGCACGTCGACGCGTTCCACGACCTCGACCAGCGCCCTCATCATTCCGGGGCTGGCGGCGGCCCGCTCATACACACCGGCAGCTCGGCGCTGGAAGCGGCCCGCGGCGCTTGGCGCGAAGAAGTCGACCGTCGCGCCCGTTCCCCAGTGGGTAATCATGTTGTCGAGGCGATCCCTGCCTGCCTCCCAGAGTTCCCGCTGCTCGGGCTCAGCGTTCTGCAGCCCCCGCGCGAAGGAGCCGTAGAGGATCAGCGAGGCGACTCGCTCGGGCGCGCTCGCTGCCAGTAGCGCGCTAGCCGGCCCGCCCTCGGAGAATCCCATCACAACTGCCCGCTCGCTGCCGGCGGCGTCGAGCACGAAGCGGATGTCCTCCATGCGCTCCTCCAGCGAGGGTACGTGGGGAATTGGGTCCGAGCAGCCCGTTCCGGGCTTGTCGTAGGTGATTACACGGGCGACCGATCCCAGCCGGTTGAAGAAGCGCGCGTACCCCGGATCCGCCCATTGGAGGTCGAGGTGCGAGATGAAGCCGGGCGCGTAGAGCAGGTCGACCGGGCCCGAGCCCCAGACCTGATAGGCGATGCTGACCCCATCAGGACGAGCCACGTAGCGAGTGTCAGGCTGTTGCACGCCGGCTAGCGTACCTGCGCTTTTGGCCTCTTATGAGGGCGCGACTCCCCGCCATAGCGGAGATCCGCTGGAAGGAAGTCACGCCGCGAGCGCGTCGAGGATCTTTCCGACGTTTTCCTCGATCAGGAAGTGGCCGGCGTCGTCAATCCAGACAGGGTGGGCGGCCTTGAGGGTCTCGATCCAGTACTCGGCGTGTGCGGGTGGCGCAACCGTGTCTCGCCTCCCGTGGATGACGTGGACCGGAAGGCTGATCTCGGCCGGATCGAAGCCCCACGGGCTGAGAACCGCTCGCATGTCTTCGGTCAGACCTCTGCCACCCAATCGAGTCGCCTCGACATATGCCGACACCAAGCGCGGCCCCACATCCCGGCGGTCTATCACCGCTCTGTCGACCTTCGAGACGCCAGAGAACAAGACCCTCTGCGCGGTGCCCGGGCTGCGCCGAGCAAGCCGGGCAAGGGTCGAGTAGGCGAACGTCATCGCGGACGGAACGCGTGCGGCGAGCCTCCAGGTCGCGGCGGTGGACATCTGCTCGACGAAGCCGGGCAGGTCGAGCCGGCCGGCTGCGCTGACGAGCGCCACCGCGGCGATCCGCGTCCGCAGCTCCTGGGCGCATGCAAGGGCGTAGGCCCCGCCCGCCGACCAACCGCTCACCGCGAAGCGATCGAGCTCGAGCCGCTCCGCCAGGTCCTCCACGTCAGCCGGCCAGTCCGCTACCGAGCGCCCTGGCCTCGGATCGGAACCGCCGACCCCGGGGCGGTCGACCGCGATCAGCCGAACCCCGCGATCCGCACAGACGGAGCCCCCGCCCCAGCTGAACCGGCCGTCAGGGACGCCGTGGAAGTGGAGAACCGGCCAACCGTCGGCAGGACCCCATTCCGCGTAGGCCAGCGCCCGCCCGTCGCGAAGGCGAGCCACCCCGACCCGTGCATCGGCGACCATGTTCGGCGAGGCTACCCACAAGCATCGCGACAGGAACCCGAGCCAAGGTACGGCAAGATGTTGTGGATGGGTGGGGTGGCGATCGTGCTGTTCAGCGACCTGGTCGATTCGACCGCGCTGCTGGCGAGCCTGGGGGACGACAGGATGGAGCTGGTCCGGCGGGAGCACGTCGAGGACGTGACCGGCGCGGTCGACGATGCGGGCGGCCGGGTGGTGAAGACGCTCGGCGACGGTGTGATGGCGAGCTTCGAGAGCGCGCTGGGCGCTCTGCGGGCGGCGGCGGAGATCCAAGCCGCGGTCGAGCGTCTCGACGGCGCGCACGGCGGGATCGGCATCGCGGCACGGGTGGGCGTGGCGGCGGGCGAGCCGATTCGCGACGGTGACGATTTGCACGGGATGCCGGTGGTGATAGCCAGCAGGCTGTCTGCTTCCGCCGGGACCGGCGAGGTGTTGGTCCAGGACCTGGTCCAGGCGCTGATCGCCTCGCGCGACGGCGTAACGCTCGATCTGGCGTCCGATTTCGAGCTGAAGGGCGTCCCGACCCCGGTTCGTGCTTCGAGATTACGCTGGCGGGATCTGGTGCGGGCGACGACCGCCGTGGATCCGGTACCCGCAGGTCCAGGGCGAGAGCCGCAGGAGCCCGGTGGTGTTCGAATCCCGCCCCTGCTTGCCGCCTACGCAGAAGAGCCGCTGATCGGAAGAGACCGAGAGATCGCCGAGCTGCGCGAGGCCACCGTCCCGCGCGACGGGCGTCGGGCCGTCCTGGTCTTGGGGGAGCCCGGGATCGGCAAGACGCGTCATGCCGCCGCGGCTGCCGCCGAGGCTCATGCCGACGGAGCGACGGTCGTGCTGGCGCGTTGCCCGCCCGAGCCGGTGATCGCGTTCGAGCCCTGGGTGCGGGCGGTGGGCGAGTTGGCCCTCGCGGGCGACGACGCTTGGCGTGCGAAGCTGGCGGAGGCGGCCGGCGCCGAGCTGACGGCGCTGGTACCTGAGCTGAGCGGGAACGCGACGTCCGGAGATCGCGCCGTCGCCGACGACATCGTGATTGCCGAGGGAGCCCGTTACCGGCTTCTTCGCGGTATCTGCGCGACGTTGGCGTTCGCCGCGGGCGACGCGCCCCTGCATGTCGTTCTCGACGATGCTCACTGGTGCGATCCCGCCTCCGCGCAGGCGCTCGCACATCTGCTGGAGAGCGCTCCCGCGCAGCTGGTGCTGGTGGCGACCGCCCGCGACCAGGAGATGGGTCGAAGGCATCCGGTTTCCAAGGTCCTCTCCGATCTTCGCCGCACCGGCGATCTCAGCGAGCTGCGCCTGGCCGGGCTCAACGCATCCGGACTGGCGGCGTTGGTGGGGGCGAGGGTGGGCAGGGCGATCACCCCGGGGCTTGCGGCCCGCCTGCAGACGCGCACCTCCGGCAACCCGTTCTTCGCCGGAGAGCTGGCGCGCGATCTCGAGGAGCGAGGAGCGCTGGGGGAGGGAGAAGCGCTCGAGGCGGCACCGGTGCCCGAGGCGGTCACCGATCTCGTCGAGGAGCGGCTGGGCCGGCTGGACGCCGCCACCGAGCGGTTGCTGGCCGCGGTCGCGGCGATCGGTCCGGAGGCACCGGTGGGACTTGCGGCAAAGGCAGCCGGGCTCGGCTCGGACGAGGCTGAGCGCGCGGTGCAGGAGGCGCTGTCGGAGAGACTGGTCGACGACGTCGCGACGGCCGAGCCGACGATCGCCTTCCCGCACGCCTTGGTTCGCGAGGCGCTGATCGCCGGCACGAGCGATGCCGCCAGGGCCAGGCTCCATCTCTCGATCGCACGAGCTCTCGAGGAGGAGGACGGGGCAGAGCCGGCCGAGCTGGCGCGTCATTACGGCCTCTCGGCCGAGATCGCAGGGTCCGCGCCGGCCATCGCCGCCTATCGCGCCGCCGCGGCGGCGGCCGCCGAGGCACACGATCATGAGCAGGCGGCCCTCCACATACGGAGCGCGCTGTCCCTGCTGTCCGAAGACGCTCTTGCCGAACGCGCCGCGGCGCTTCTTGAATTGGGCGAGCAGGAGCTGCTCTGCGCCGACCTGGCCCGGGCGCGGCCGTCCTTTCGCACGGCGGTCGAAGCCGCGCGGTCGACGGGCGACGTCGTCACGCTCGCCCGCGCCGCCCTCGGCTTCGCCGGCGGCGATATCGGTTTCGGTTGGGAGGTCGGCACCGACGATCCCGCGAGCGTTGAGCTCTTGCGCGAGGGCCTGGAGGCGTTGGGCGACAGCGAGCCTCGACTCGCGTTGCGGATGATCTTCAGGCTGGCCTATCTCCTGGTCTACACCGACGATGACGAGGAGATGGCCGAGCTTACGCAGCGTGCCGAACAGCTGGGGGCGCGTCTCAACGACACCGAAGGGATGGTTCTGTCTCAGTTCACGCGACTGATCGCCCTTTTCGCCCGCAGCCCAGACCCCTTGCTCTTCTTCGACCATTTCGAGGAATTCTTCGACATCCTCGGCCCGGCGGAAGAATGCGATCGCGAGGACCTCCTGTTTCGGGTCGTGCAGATGTCCGCATTCGGTCACTACGCGCTCGGGCGAATTCGCGATTGCGATCGGGCGATTGATCGGATGGGGGAGATCGCGCGGCGTCTCGGCAGCCCTCGCTTCACCTGGGAGGTGGACCTGAACCGCGGCATGCGGCTTCTGGACCGTGGCGATCGAGATGGCGGTGAAGCCCTGGTTCGCCATGCCGGGGCGGTGGTGCGGCGATTGCGCCCCGACATCCACATCGCCGTCTCGGTGTTCGCGCTGCTGACGTCTGAATGGGTCTTCGACGGCGAGATGGCGACGAGCCGCAGCCTTTACGAAGCGACGGAGAGGGTGTTGCCGCGCGGGCTCATCTCGGCCTTCATCGCCTTCGCGGCGGCCATGGAAGGCGACGATGAGACCGCCCGGCAGAGGATGCGGGCCCTGCTGACCGACGACCTCGAGCCGTTGCGGCGCCCGGACGGCCACCTGCCGGCGGCCCTCTGGGCCCTGGCGTCGGCGGCGACGCTCACCGGCGACCGCGAGGCGGGCGCCCGGCTGCGCCCGCTGTTCGAGCCGCTGCGGCCCTCCCTGATCTCCGCCGTTCCCGCGCCCGCCTTCGGTCAGCTGCCCGAGTGGCACATCGGTCGCCTGGAACTGCTGGCTGACAGGCCCGACGCCGCGGTGCGGGAGCTGCGCGCCGCGGTCGAGCGGGCCGATGCCTACGAGATCGTCATGGCGAGTGGGGTGGCGCGAGCCGATCTCGCCATCGCGCTTCACCGTGATGGCGATGTCGAGGGGGCCGCGACGATGCTCTCGGAGGCGGAGTCGATAGCCGAGCGATACGGCCTCGGCTGGTTGGTCCGCGGCACCGCGGAGGCGCGTGCCGAGATGGAGGGCCGGAAGCTGGAGGGGAGGACGCCCGCCGCCGAGCGCTCGCGGCCGATTCGGGCTCTCGCCTCGCGGGGCGGCCGCCACGCGCTGGCGGCGATGGTGGGCGGCCTCGATGACGTCGACCTGGAGCGTCGCTTCGCCGATCCCCGCCGCCAGCGGCGGCTCCTGAAAGCGCTGGCACGCGGTTTCCAGCCCTCCCGGGCCGGAGGCTTCAGCGGCGTGCTCGCCTACGAGCTGGAGCCCTTCGCGATGGAGCCGCCTCCCGATTCCCCCTGGCGCTGGGCGCTTCAGCTCGATTCCCGCTCCGGCCGCGCGCGTCTGCTCGAGCCCGCTCCCCTGGACGCCGCCACGACGATCCACATCGGCCTCGCGGATTGGGTGCGGGTGACCGCGGGCGTTGAGGACGCCCTGACGGTGATGGTCGCCGGTCGCTGCAGCGTCGAGGGCGACGTTGTCCTGGCGATGCGGGTCGAGGACATGTTCGGCGGCTCGTAGCCGCTGCCACGTCCTAGCCGGAGCCGTTCCCGGGCTTGACACCCACGCCTGCACCGCTGCTAGCCTGATCGTTCAGCGAGGAGGGGTGGTTCGCTGTAAGGCGCATCCGGGAGCCCCGTAGGCGCGATTAGCGCGTTAAGGAGGTTCCCATGCGTAGGAAGATGTTGGCCTTGGCCCTCACCGCAGGCGCTTTGACGATTCCAGCGTCATCGGCCTTTGGCGACCCAGACTTCGGTCCCGGCAATAGCAGCAAGGGGCCGAACGACGCCGGCGCCAAGTGCCATGCCCCCGGTCACGGCACTGGCCCTGGCTCCAACGAACCAGTCCCCGGCTGCAAGGGCTAGGTGGAGAGGGATGGGCCCACCATTTGGTGGGCCTTCTCCGACGCCAGCCGAGGAGACGGGCCAATGTAGTGCCTGACAACGGTGTCGTCGTCTCGTCTTGATCTGTGAGCACTGAGAAGGTTCGAGCCGGGGACGCTGCGCCGCCTGGTCAAGCCGTTCCGCGACGGACGGGTTGGGGCGGTGGCCGGCAACACCAAGGTGGGTAATCGCAGAGGCCTGTTGGGGCGGTGGCAGCACATCGACTATGTGATGGGCTTCAATCTCGATCGTCGGCTCTACGACGTACTCCAGTGCATGCCGACCGTGCCGGGCGCGATCGGCGCGTTCCGCCGCGGCGCGCTGGAAGGGGTTGGCTGTTTCTCGGTGGCGACCCTTGCGGAGGACACCGACGTCACGATCGCCTTGGGGCGCGCCGGCTGGCGGGTGGTCTACGCCGAAGACGCGATCGCCTTCACCGAGGCTCCCTCGAGCGTCTCGGCGCTGTGGCGTCAGCGCTACCGCTGGTCCTACGGCACCATGCAGTCGGTCTGGAAGCACAAGCGGGCCCTACGCGAGAGAGGGGAGGGCAGGATCGGGCGGGTCGGCATCCCCTACATGCTCCTCTTTCAGGTCGCCCTCCCGCTGCTGGCGCCCCTGATCGACATCTTCACCCTCTACGGCATCCTCTTCCTCAACCCTGTGGCGACCCTCGCCTACTGGGTCGGCTTCAACCTCCTTCTGGCGGGCCTCGCCGTCTACGCCTTCCACCTCGACCGCGAGCCGCTGCATCCGCTCTGGGCGATGCCGCTTCAGCAGTTCGTCTATCGGCAGCTGATGTACCTGGTGGTGATCCAGTCCCTGATCAGTGCGGCGCGGGGAGTGCGCCTGCGCTGGCAGCACGTGGAGCGAACGGGCGAGGTCGAAGCGACCCGCTGAACTTCGGATTCGCCTCCCTCGGCGACCTCGCCGTCGCCTGGCCCCTCGCCGGCGAAATGCTGCGCAAATCGGGCACGATGAGCGCCTCGCACGAGCATGCCGAGGAGGCGCTTGCCGCCGGCGCCCCGGTACTCGTCTACCCGGGGGCGCGCGAGCGTGACGCTCAGGCGGCGATTGCGGCCTGGGCCGCGGCGACGCGGGCGATCGGGACCCGGTAGGGCGAGCAGCTGACGTAGTCGAGCCCCGCCTCGTGGAAGAAGGCGATGCTGTCGGGGTCGCCGCCGTGCTCGCCGCAGATGCCGAGGCCGAGGTCGGGACGGCCGCGGCGGCCGCGCTCGACCGCCGTCTTCATCAGCTCGCCGACGCCCTCGAGGTCGATCGTCTCGAAGGGGCTGCGCTCGACGATCCTGCGCCGCAGGTACTCGGTCAGGAAGCGGCCCTCGGAGTCGTCGCGCGAGAAGCCGAGCGTGGTCTGAGTCAGGTCGTTGGTGCCAAAGCTGAAGAAGCTCGCGTCCTTGGCCAGGCGCTCCGCCACCAGGCAGGCGCGCGGCAGCTCGATCATCGTGCCGACGGTGAAGGAGAGCGGCTCGACGCCGAGCCGGGCCACCGCTGCCGCCGCGGTGCACTCGACCAGCTCGCGCATCGCCCGCAGCTCGCGCTCGTAGTCGACCAGCGGGATCATCACCTCCAGGTGCGGCGCGTCCCCTTCCAGCTCGCGCACGGCGGCCGCGGCGGCGACGATCGCCTCGATCTGCATCTCGTAGATCTCGGGGAAGAGCAGCGCCAGGCGGCAGCCGCGGGTGCCCAGCATCGGGTTCGTCTCCTCCAGCTGCCGCACCCGCTGCAGTTCGTGCTCCAGCCGCGTCACCGGCTCGCCGCCGGGCTCGGCAAGGCGGCGCTCGATCTCCGTCAGCAGCTCGGAGGCGTGGGGAAGGAACTCGTGCAGCGGCGGGTCGAGCAGCCTGATCGTCACCGGCAGCCCCGCCATCCGCGCGAACAGCCCTTCGAAGTCGGCCCGCTGAAGGGGCTCCAGCTCGGCCAGGCAAGCGCGCCGCGCGGCCTCGTCCTCGGCCATGATCATCGCCTGCATCTTCGCCTGGCGGTCATCGCCGAGGAACATGTGCTCGGTGCGGCAGAGGCCGACCCCCTGGGCGCCGAAGCGCCGTGCCGTCTCCGCGTCCGCTGGCCGATCGGCGTTGGCGCGCACCTCCAGCCGGCGCAGCTCGTCCGACCACTCGAGCACCGCCTGGAAGTGCTCGTCGACCTCGGCCGGGACGAGGGGCACGTCCTCGACCGTGACCGCGCCGCTGGACCCATCGATCGCGATCGGGTCCCCCTCGCGCAGCAGCTTGCCGTTGACCCGCATCTCGCGCGCCTCGAGGTCGATCTCGAGGGCCGAGGCCCCGCAGACGCAGGGCCTTCCCATCCCGCGCGCGACCAGCGCGGCGTGTGAGGCCTTGCCGCCCTCCGAGGTGAGGATGCCGCGGGCGGCGTGGAAGCCGGCCACGTCGGCGGCCTCGGTGAAGGGCCGCACCAGGATCACCCGCTCTCCCGCGGCCGCCAGCTCCACCGCCCGCTCGGCGGTGAAGACGATGCCGCCCTTGGCCACGCCCGGCGAGGCCGCCACGCCGCGGGTCAGCGGCTCGAACTCGAAGGCGGGGTCGAAGGAGGCGTGCAGGAGCGCCTCCAGCTTCGAGGCGTCGATCTTGGCCAGCGCCTGCTCGCGCCTGAGCATGCCCTCGCCGACCATGTCGACGGCGACTCGCACCGCGGCGTGGGGCGGGCGCTTGGCCGAGCGCGCCTGGAGCATGAAGAGGGTGCCCTCCTCGACCGTGAACTCGACGTCCTGCATGTCGCCGAAGTGGCGCTCCAGCGCGGCGAGGATCTCGAGCAGCTGGGCGTGCGCCTCGGGGAGGAGCTCCGCCATCCGCTCGAGGTCGCCGGTATCGCGGGTCCCCGAAACGACGTCCTCGCCCTGGGCGTTGAGCAGAAAGTCGCCGGACGGCTGCGGCGCGCCGGTGATCTCGTCGCGGCTGAAGGCGACGCCCGAGCCGGAGTCCGCGCCCTTGTTGCCGAAGACCATCTGCTGGACGTTGACGGCCGTGCCCCACTCGTCGGGGATGTTGTTGAGCCGCCGGTACTCGATCGCCCGCTCGCCGTTCCACGAGCCGAAGACCGCCGCGACCGCCCGCAGCAGCTGGTCGCGCGGCTGCTGCGGCAGCTCTTCGCCGGTCCGCTCGGCGAAGATCCGCTTGAAGTCGTCGACCAGGCGCCGCAGGTCGGCGGAGTCCAGCTCGGTGTCCAGCGAGACGCCGCGCTGGTCCTTGACCGCCCGGATCGCCCGCTCGAACAGCATCGAGTCGACCCCGCAGACCACCTCGCCGAACATCTGCACGAAGCGGCGGTAGGAGTCCCAGGCGAAGCGCTCGTTGCCGGTCCGGGCCGCCAAGCCGCCGACGGAGGCGTCACCGAGGCCGAGGTTGAGCACCGTGTCCATCATCCCCGGCATCGACTCGCGCGCACCCGAGCGAACCGAGACCAGCAGGGGATCGGCCGGATCGCCGAGCCGCCTCCCCGCCTCCCGCTCGAGCGCCGCCAGGGCGGCGTCGACCTGCTCTTCAAGCCGCGCCGGGAAGGCGCCGCCCGCGGCGAGGTAGGCGATGCAGGCCTCGGTCGTCACCGTGAACCCGGCGGGAACAGCGATCGGGGGGCCGAGCCGGGCCATCTCGGCGATGTTGGCGCCCTTGCCGCCGAGCAGGTCTCGCATCTCCTTCGAGCCCTCGGCGAATGCGTAGACGTACTGCGGCTCGCTCGCCGGCGTAGCCTGCTCTCGTCTCCGCGCCCCCACGGCCGAAGTCGCGGCCGTTAGGCGGCGTCGCGGTCCTGGAGCAGCGCGTACCAGCCGTCGCGGTCGAGGCTCGCCGGCTCGGTCTCGGCGAGGAATTCTTCCAGCGTGAGGACGAAGCGCAGCGGCGCCTCGATCTGCGGCAGGTGGCCGACGTCCTCGAAGACCTCGAGGCGACTGCCGGGGATGTGGCTGTGGGCGTCCTCGCCGTGGTGGGCGGGGATGATCGGGTCGCGGGCGCCCCAGACGATCATCGTCGGCACCGCCTCGGCCAGGTAGAGGCGGTCGGTGGCGTCGACCCGCTGGCCGCCGGTGCCGATCACCGCCCGCACCGTCGCGAGGAAGGCGGTGCGCCGGATCGGATCGGTCAGCGAGCCGTAGCCGCGCAGGACCTCGGCGACGTCGGCATTGGGACGCAGGCCGATCGCCGAGAGGCCGCGCCCGACCAGGGGCCCGACACGCTCGCCGATCGCGGCGGTGGCGGAGATGAAGAGGTCGGCTCCGGGCAGCGCCGCGGCGCGCAGGAGCGGGCTCACCTCGGGCCCGAGGCCGCCGCTGGAGACCAGGACCAAGCGCTCGACCATCTCGGGGAACTGGTAGGAAAACTGCATCGCGACGCCGCCCCCGAGCGAGTGGCCGACCAGGGTCGCCCGCTCGTGACCGAGCGCGACAAGCAGGTCGCGCAGGCCGGCGGCGAGCGCCCCGACGGAGTAATCGCCGCCGCCCGGCGCCGAGGCGCCGTGGCCGGGCAGGTCGGGAGCGACCACCGTGTGCGTGCGCGCAAGCGGCTCGATCACCTCGGCCCAGTTCTCGAAGTTGCCGCCCATGCCGTGGATCAGCAGCAGGACCGGACCCTTGCCGGCCTCGGCATAGGTGACGGCACGGCCATGGAGCCTCTCGGTCTTCACCTCGAAATCGCTCACATCGACCCCGAGTCTAGACGGCCCGCGGCTTTGTCGGTCTCGGCGTGCATCGGCGGTGCAGAGGGTGGATGATCCGAGAGATGGATTTGCCCGACCAGTCGCCTGGCCCAGCCGCCGAAGAGCGCTTTCGCCGGCTGATCGACGTGGGGACCGCGCTGCTCTCGGAGCTTGACCTCGAGGTGGTGCTGATGACGGTGGTCGACGCGGCCCGAGAGCTCACCTCGGCCCAGTACGCCGCCCTCGGCGTGCTCGACCGCGACCGCAAGGAGCTGGAGCGTTTCATCTACCTCGGCATCGACGACGAGACCAAACGGTCGATCGGCAACCTCCCCCGCGGTCGCGGTGTGCTCGGGGAGCTGATCCGCGAGCCGGTGCCGTTGCGCCTGCGCGACGTCAACGAACATCCGCATGCCTACGGCTTCCCTCCCGCCCACCCTCCGATGCACTCGTTCCTCGGTGTGCCGATCGCGATTCGCGGCGAGACGTTCGGCAACCTCTACATGACCGAGAAGCAGGGGGCCGAAGAGTTCGACGAGGACGACGAGGCGGCGGCGAGGACGCTGGCCACCTGGGCCGGGGTCGCGATCGAGAACGCCCGCCTCTACACCAGCCTGAGCGAACGCGAGGCGGAGGTGCAGCGGGCGCTGCGCCGCGCCGAGACCTCCGTCGACATCGCCCGCACGGTCGGCGGCGAGACCGACGTCGACCGGGTCCTCGACCTGATCGTCAAGCGCGCCCGCGCCCTCGTCGACGCCCGCGCCCTGCTCGTCCTGCTTGTTCGCGGCGACCACCTCTTCGTAGCCGCCCGCGCCGGCGAGCTGGGCCCGGAGGCCACGGAGCTGACGATCCCGGCCGAGGGATCGGTCTACGGGGAGACGATGAGGGATCGTGCGCCACGCGGCCTCGACGGCGAAGCCGACGAGCGCGAGTTCGGCCTGCGCGAGCAGCTCGGCGCGGAAATCGCCCTCGTGGTCCCCCTCGTCTTCCGCGGCTACGCGGTCGGCACCCTGGTCGCCTTCGATCGCGAAGCCGGCGGATCTGAATTCGATCAGGAGGACACCCGCCTTCTGCAAGCATTCGCCGCAAGCGCCGCCACCGCGGTGGCTACCGCCCAGTCGGTCGAGGCGGAGCGGCTCCAGCAGCAGGTCGAGATCGGCGAGCGCGAGCGCCAGCGCTGGGCGCAGGAGCTGCACGACGATGCCCTTCAGGGTTTGGCCGCGATCCGAATCTCGCTCGCCACCGCCCTCCAGAGCGAGGGATCGGAGCGAGCGGGGCGAATCGAGCGGGCCGCCGTCGAAACCGTCGATCGGCTCGAGGACCAGGTCAACGAGCTGAGCCGCCTGATCAACGACCTGCGCCCGGCTTCGCTGGAGCGGCTCGGCCTTGCCGGGGCCCTGGAGGCGCTCGTGGAGGAGAACGCGTCGCGGGGAGCCGTGGACATCGACGCCGAGATCGAGGTCGGTGAGGAGCTCAGCGAGGTTGAGGAGCGGATCGTGTATCGCCTCGTCCAGGAGTCGCTGAACAATGTCCTCAAGCACGCGGCGGCGAGCAGCGCCAACGTCTCCGCCAGGCTGATCGATTACCAGATGCGCATCCACGTCGAGGACGACGGATGCGGGTTCGATCCAGGATCGGTCGCGCCTGGGCATGGCCTGATCGGGATGCGCGAGCGGATCGAGCAGCTCGGCGGCGAGATCGAGGTTCGCTCGGAGCCCGAGGGGGGAACGCGGATCTCCGCCCGGATTCCGCTGTGGCCCAAGGGCTAGGGAGGGCTTCCCGGCTCGATCACGCCGTTGTCGATCGCGAGTCGCACCAGCTCGGGGCGGGACTCCACGCCGAGCTTCTCCAGCAGCTTGGCGCGGTTGACCTCGATCGCGCGCACGCTGAGGAAGAGGCGCTTGCCGATCTCGCGGTTGGTGTGCCCGAGGGCAAGCAGCCGCAGCAGCTCGCGCTCGCGCTCGCTCAGCGCCTCCAGCGGGTCCGCCTCGAGCTTGGCGAGGGCGCCGCCCAGCTCGGGGTCGATGTAGGAGCCTCCTTTGGCCGCGATCCTGATCGCCTCGGTCAGCTTGCGCTCGGCGGCCTGCTTGAGGACGTACCCGGCGGCCCCCGCGCGCAGCAGGTCGCGCGCCTTGCGAGGGTCGCCTTGCATCGTGAGCACGACGATCGCCGTGCCGGGGGCGCTCCCGCGCAGGCTCTCGACGTCGCGCGTCGGGTCGGCGCCCGGCATCTGCAGGTCGAGCACGAGGACGTCCGGCTGCCGGTCTTCGACCAGCTTCGCCGCCGCGGGGGCGTCGGCCGCCTCGCCGATCACCCGCAGGTCCGCCTCCGCATCGAGCATGCTCCGCAGGCCGGCGCGGATCAGGTTGTGATCGTCCGCCAGGACAACGCTTATCTGCCGCTCTCCGTCCATCCCGATGCCTCGGGTTCCAGTCTCCCATGTGCCCCGTTACGCTGGCGCGGAGATGGCTGCCGCCGAGCCGAGCGACGAGCCTACGATCACCATCGTCCTCGCCGACGACCACGCGATCGTGCGCGGCGCCCTGAAGGCGTTGCTGGAAGAACAGCCGGGCTTCGAGGTGGTCGGCGAGGCGGGCGACATCGCCTCGGCGCGAGCGGCGGTCGCGGCGGAGGGGCCCGGCGTCCTCGTCCTCGACGTCAACATGCCGGACGGGCTCGCGGTCGACGCCGTCGCCGGGCTGAGGGAGGAAGCTCCCGCCACCGAGATTGTGCTGCTGACGATGGAACGGGATCCGACCCTCGCGCGCAGGGCGATCGAGGCCGGGGCGCGTGGATATCTGCTCAAGGACGCCGCGCACCTGGAGCTGATCGAGGCGGTGCGCCGTGCCGCCGAACGCCGCGGGTACCTGTCCACCGCACTCGGGGCCGGCAAGGGCGAAGGCGAAGCCGCGGGGCTCTCCCCCCGGGAGACAGAGGTGCTGCGGCTGATGGCGCTCGGCCACACCAACCGTGAGATCGCCGGGCAGCTTTCTCTCAGCGTGCGCACGATCGAGACCCACCGCTCCCACATACAGCAGAAGCTCGGCGTCGACGGCCGGCCGGCGCTGACTCGCTACGCCCTCGAGAACGGCCTGCTCGACGCCTGAGCCTTTACCCGTCCGCCGATCAATCGTGGGGGCAGATCACCGCTCGCCCGCTCAGCGTGCCCTCCCGCATGCTGGCGTAGGCGTCCGCGACCCGCTCGAGCGGGAAGCGCTCGACATGGGCCTGGATCTTGCCTGCGCGAGCCAGGTCGAGGACCTCCATCAGCTCGACCGCGGTCCCCCAGTAGGGGATCGTCAGCTGCGACTCGAACGGCAGCGAGCCGAAGGCGAACTGGAGCTTGCCACCGGCCAGGCCGACCACCGTCAGGTGGGCTTCGAAGCGGGTGATCTCGCCGGCCAGGGCGAGGGTGTCGTCGGCGCCGACGTCGTCGAGGACCAGCTCGGCGCCGCGCCCGTGCGTCAGCTCGCGGATCCGCTCGGCCGCACCCTCGCCCGGTTCGAGCGTCTCGTCGGCGCCGACCTCGCGTGCCAGGGCGAGCTTCTCGGCCGACGTGTCGACGGCGATCACCTGCGCCGGGCAGAGGGCGCGGAGGATCTGCACCGCCATGTGCCCGAGGCCACCGACGCCGATGACGACGGCGGTCGAGCCGGGAACGAGCAGGTGGAGCGAGCGCTTGATCGCGTGGTAGGGGGTCAGGGCCGCATCCGAGAGCGGCGCGGCGTCGCGGGGGTCGAGCTCGCCCAGCGACAGCAGCAGCCGCGAGCGCGGTACAAGCATGTACTCGGCCATTCCCCCGTCGAGGCCGAGGCCCCCGCCGAAGGCGCCGATCTCGGCCTGGCGCTCGCAGTAGTTCTCGGCCGAGAGGCGGCAGGCCCGGCAACGCCCGCAGCCCCAGGGGCCGTAGACGGAAACCGCCTCGCCCACCTCGAGGCCTTCCACCCCCGCGCCCAGGGCCTCGACCCAGCCGGCATTCTCATGGCCGAGCGTGAACGGGAGCCCGAAGTCCATCGTTCCCTCCGGCCACTCCATCAGGTGCAGGTCGGAATGGCAGGCGCCGGCGCCGCCGACCTTGACCAGCACCTCGCCGGGGCCCGGTTCGGGAACGGTTACGTCACGCATTTCCGCAGGCGATTGCCATGCGGTCAGCTGGTAAGCCTTCATCTTCCTGCTCCTTTTCTCTCCCCCGAATCTAAGTCCGCCCCGGCCGATCGGCATCGGGGCAAGACCGCATGCGAAACGTGGGGGTTCTCCGGATGCAGCGGCCCGCGCGAGGCAGAAGACTCGGCACATGGCTGTAACGGGGCGAGATTGCCGGGGATCGATGCGCCGGTGAGCGGGCGCGTGCTGATAATCGGCGGCGGCGTCGCCGCGCTCGAGGCGGCGATCGCGCTGCGGGACCTGGCGGGCGACTGCGCCGACGTAACGATGTGCTCGGCGCGGGAGGACTTCATCTACAGGCCCTTTGCCGTGGCCGCGCCCTACGGCACCTCGCACGCGATGCGCTACGACCTGCGCTCGCTCACCTCCGAGTGCGGCGCCCGCTTCCGTCTCGGCAACATCTCCTCGGTCGACGCCGAGAGCCGTCAGGCGCACACGCACGATGGCGAGGAAATCGCCTACGACCACCTCCTGGTCGCCTGTGGCTCGCGCTTGCTCGCCGGCGTCCCCGGTGCGGTGACCTTCTGGGGCGTGTCCGACGACGGCAAGGTCCAGGAGCTCGTTCGCGACCTGCGCGAGCGGAAGCTGCGGCGGGTCGCCTTCACGATGCCCGCCGGCGGTAGCTGGGCGCTGCCCATGTACGAGCTGGCGCTGCTCGCCGACAGCGAGCTGTCCAAGGCGGGCGTCGACGACGCGAGCCTGGTCGTGGTCACGCCCGAGGACGCGCCGCTGCAGCTCTTCGGCCGCCGGGCGAGCGAGCAGGTGGCCGAGCTGCTCGCCGAGCGCGGCATCGAGGTCATCGCCGGCGCCACCCCGGTCAGGTACGAGGACGGACGGTTGACGGTTTCTCCAAGCGCCGCCGTCGAGGCCGACGCCGTCCTCGGCATGGCCCGCATCGAGGGCCGGCAGATCGGAGGGGTGCCTCACGACCTCGACGGCTTCGTCGCGATCGACGACCACTGCGGGATCCGGGGAATGCAGCACGCTTTCGCGGCCGGGGACGTGACGGGCTTTCCGGTCAAGCAGGGCGGCATCGCCACCCAGCAGGCCGACGCGGCGGCGGAGGCGATCGCCGTCGAGCTTGGCGGCATCGCATCGGCAAGCCCGTTCGATCCGATCCTGCGCGGCGTCCTCTGGACCGGGGCGGACCCCCTCTACCTGTCCGGCTATCTCGCCGGCGGGCATGGCGAAACGTCGCTCGCCGGCAACGAGCCCCCCTGGGACGGCGCCGGGGAGGGGAAGATCGTCAGCCGCTACCTGACTCCGTTTCTCGGCCGGACCGGCGCCCGGGCCTCGTTTCGCGAGTCCGGATAGCCACTCGTCTGTGGCTCAGCCGGCAAGACGTTTGCTCAGCATCTCCTTGCCCTGCTCGGCGCCCTTGCGGCTCGCCTCCTGGGCCCGGCGGAAGAAGTCGGCTAGCTCGGAATCGCCGTCGCGCTCTGCATCCCCGACGTAGGTCTCAAGCCTCAAGACGTTGCTGAGGCACTGCTCGGTCGCCTAACCAGGCGCGGGACGCGCCTGCCCAGCTTCCACCTCGGGGCTGGCGATGCCGGCGCCGACGCCGAGCAGGCCGAGCACCGTGTGGAGCACGTTGTCCTCGTCGTTGATGGGGATGAAGCCGAGGATCGACTCGCCGCCGCCGATGATGAAGCCCCAGAGGGCGACGACTATGTAGATGGCGCCGAAGATGAGGGCGTACATGCGTGCTGCCCGAGGACCCGAGGCGAAGGCGAACACCCCTACCGCGCCCGTCAGGATATGGACGATGTTGTGCCAGGCGTTCACGTCGAGCACGCCGAAAACGGCATCGACCGACCCCGGGCTTCCGAACGAGGCGCTGTAGAAGAAGCCGATGACGCCGGCGACCACCAAGACGCTTCCGATCAGGCCGGCATAGAGGCTGGCGGGAGTCATGGACTTGTTCATTTTCTCCTCCTTCGGGTCCCGAGTACAGTGATTCCGGTACCCGCGGATGCCCCGGATCAACCCAGCGCGTCAGAGAAGCCGACGGCGTTTGCCGGCTCGCAGCTCTTCCCGACGCAGCGCCTCGCCGATCAGCCAGAACATCGGCGGCCAGAGGCCGACGAAGAGAGCTCGGCGTTCCGCGTTTCCCCGCTCGTCCTCGCCAATGGTCTTGGCACGAATCCAGAGGGCGATGCAAAGCAGAATGGAGCCGATCGAGAGCAGATAGAAGTGATGACCTCGCGGCCGCAGCCGGCGCGGATTGGAGAGTGACACAGCGACAAGTGTGACCGATCCGTGTAGGCGCCCAGGCTTCACCCCGCCTCGTAGGGGTAGATCGGTGTAAGTGCCGCATCCTCAACCCCTGCGCAAGCGATGGGCCACCGCCGCCCGCTGGCCCGTCGGTGTTGGGTTGGCGGCCTGGCGCTACATGTGGAGCACCACGCCGGTGCATCGCTGGGAGATGAGCGGCTCCTGGCCCGCCGACGCGCCACCCGACCTGCCAGCCTCGTCGGACCCGGACGAGCTACAGCGTTTTGAGCAGGGCGTGGGCCCGCTGTTCCACCGGCTCTACCGGACGCGGATCGTCGGCTCGACGCTGACCCCCGAGCGAGTGATGGCGCGGATGTCGGAGAACCTCGATCGCGTCGCGCCCTCGGAGTTCGCGACCTTTCAGAAGATCGAGGGCGAGAAGGGCGCTCTGGCCAGCGGCAACAGCTACGTGGTCCGCATGCCCGGCCCCTGGGACGGGCCCGTCCGAGTCGTGGCCGCCGATGCCACGTCGTTTCGGCTCGCGACCCTTCCGGGGCACCTCGAGGCCGGCCAGATCGAGTTCCGTGCAAGCTCGGACTACCGCTCGCTCTGGTTCGAAATCGAGTCCTGGGCTCGCAGCGGCGACCGCGTCAGCGACGCCCTCTACGCCCATCTGCGGATCTCCAAGGAGATCCAGCTGCACATGTGGTCCTCCGTCTTGCGCAGGATCGTCGGGTTGAGCGAGGGGAGGATGGAGGGGGGCATCGTGATCACGACGCGCACGGTCGAGCAGAGCGCGCTGCCCGGCGGGCGCGCGGACGATCGGTCCAGCCGGCGAGCCGCCAGCCGCCTCACCGCTCTGGAGACTCGCCACGTCAACTTCGACGAGGCGACGACCGAGGATCGCGTCGCCGAAGGCGGTTGGCGTCTCGACGACATGGTCGAGCCGCTGCCTCACGAGGGCTCGGGTCCCCCTGCCGAAGGGGGGAGCTGGCAGGTCGCAAGGCAGATCATGGATCGCTACCAGCTCGCCGACCCCGGGGTGGTCACCGCCATCTATGACGAGGCCGCGCCGCTCGCGGGTCGCGACATGCTGCTGCGGATCCGCTTCATCGGGTTGCGGCTGCGAGTCGGGGTGAGGATTGGCGACGTCTACGAGGAAACCCGAGATCTGGAAGGGCGGCAGGTCCACGTCTTCGGTTGGAGCTACAGCACCCTGGAGGGCCACTTCGAGGAGGGCCGCATGCACTACGAGCTCTGGAAGTGGCTTGACAGCGGCGACGTCGAGTTCCACCTGACGGCGATCTCGCGGCCGGCTCGGAACGGTCCGTTTCTCCAGCGAGTGGGGTTCAGGCTCTTCGGCCGCACTCCCCAGCTGCGTTTCTACCGTCAGGTCGGTCGCCGGATCAGGAGGCTGACGGAGTCCCAGCTTGAGGCGGAGCGCGCGGCGTCGTACCGGCGTTCGCAGCCTGCCTAGCCAGGAGTGGGGAGAAAAACGCCCGACAGGGGGTCGGGGAACCGGACTGGGATCAGGGATCGGCCGGGTTGAGCGGGTCTGATCGGGGTAGTCGCAACTACGCATCGAGTCCGATGCGCTGTGCGTCGGAGAGGAGGAGAAAGTGGCTGCAAGAGAGAGAGGCTCGGGTATCGGCATCTCCCTGGGTGGAATCATCGTCATCGTCGGGATCGTGCTGATGTTCGTCTGGAGCTTCTGGATCGGATTGATCGTCGCCTTGGTCGGCCTGATCGCCTTCGGCGGTTTCGCGCGCGGCAAGTGGTACTAGCCCTTCGCTGCCATGGCCGAAGAGGAGACGGCACGCCGGAAAGGTGGTGATGGGCAGCCGGAGGGCGGCGGCGTGCGTCGCGACTACCGGCCGGAGGGGGCCGCGGCGAAGCCGGGCCTCCTGGCCACGCTGAAACGCACCGCGACCGAGTTCCGGGAGGACAACCTGAGCGACTGGGCCGCGGCGCTCACCTATTACGGCCTGCTCTCGCTGTTCCCGGCGCTGATCGCGATGGTTTCCCTACTGGGTCTCTTCGGGGACCCGAAGACGACGACTTCGAGCCTGACCGAAATCGTCACCTCGATCGGGCCCGAATCGGCGGCGCAGACCTTCTCGGGGCCGATCGAATCGCTGACCTCGAATCGCAGCGCGGCGGGCTTCGCCTTCGTCGCCGGTCTGGCGGTGGCGTTGTGGTCGGCCTCGGGGTACGTCGGCGCCTTCATCCGCGCCTCCAACGTCATCTACGAGACGCCCGAGGGCCGGCCGTTCTGGAAGCTGCGCCCGTTGCAGCTGGGGGTGACGCTGCTGATGATCGTCCTGGTCGTGGCCCTGGCGCTCGGCCTGGTGCTGACCGGCCCGGTCGTCGACGCGGTGGCCGGGCCGATCGGCCTGGGCGACACCGCGGTGAGCGTCTGGAACGTCGCCAAGTGGCCGGCGATGATCGCGATCTTCGTCTTTATGGTCGATCTTCTCTACTACGCGTCGCCGAACGTGAAGCTGCGCGGCTTCAAATGGGTGACCCCGGGGAGCCTCGTCGCGATCGTCGTCTGGGCGATTGCCTCGGCCGCCTTCGCCCTCTACGTCGCCAACTTCGGCTCCTACGACAAGACCTACGGGACCCTCGGCGGCGTCGTCGCGCTGCTGGTCTGGCTCTGGATCACCAACCTGGCGATCCTCTTCGGCCATCAGCTCAACGCCGAGCGGGAGCGCGGCGCCGAGATCGAGGAGGGCCGACCGCGGGCGGAGCGTGAGATCCAGCTCGAGCCGCGCAGCGAGCCCAAGGACCAGGAGACCAGCTGAGACCAACGGCGCAGCCGTCTCGTTTGCCCGCCCCGGGCGCGGGTATCCGCCGGCCATGAAGCTGGTCTTCGCCCCGATCGGGATCGTTGCCGGCCTGCTGGCGGGGCTGGTGGCGCAGAAGGGGTTCGACCGCCTCTGGGCGGTGTTCGACGACGAGGACCCGCCCGAGCCTGAGCAGAGGGACGCCTCTTACCCGAAGCTGGTTACCGCTCTGCTGGTCGAGGGGGCGGTCTTCCGCTTGACCAAAGGGGTGGTCGACCACGGCGTTCGCGGTGGATTCGCACGGATGACCGGGAAATGGCCGGGCGAGGATTCCTCGCAAGCGGGCTCCGCCGCGTAAGCACCCTCGCCGAGCCGCCTCAGCTCGCCCCGGCGACGGCGTGCTGGAGCTCTTTCTTGCTCATCTTCGAGCGGCCTTCGATGCCCAGCTTCTTGGCGTCGTTGTAGAGCTGTTCGCGGGTTCGGCCGCCGGGGCCTTTGCCCGATTGCTTGCCGCCGCGACCGCCGGCCGAGCGGCCGCGGGTCGAGCTGCGCGAGGAGGTCCTCGATTCGCCCGAGCGCGCCCTTTCCTTGTTGACCGCCCGCGCCGCGATCTCCTCGGCCCGTTTGCTCGAGCGCCCCGCTTCCTTCTCGCTCTTTTTGATGTGCTCGTACTGACGCTCCCGTTTGCCGCCTTTCTTGACTCCTCGCGGTGGCATCGCGCCTCCTTTCGACATTTGAAGTTGCGGACAGCCGGCCCGAACGCCTCGCCGCCCCCTGGGCGGTTGGTCTTCTCACCCATGCGGGAACCGGGAGCCGGTGAAAGCCGCAGGGGTTCGGGCCGGTGCCCTCGGCACCTGCCTACCCCGGCGTGAGGGCGTCAAAACGGTCGCAGGCTCCCTGCACCTCAGTAGCGCGGGTCTTCGGGATTGCGCCGGTCTTCGATCGTGACCTCGCGGCGCGCCCGGTTCGACCACATCGTCTGCTGGACGAAGCCCAGCACCAGCCCCGCCACGCCGGCGATCATCAAGATCAAGCCCACAGTGTCGACGCTGACGTGGGCGACGTGCACGTTGGTGGCGAAGTAGAGGATCGCCCCAACGACGATCAGGAATATCGAGGCGCCGATGGTCATCAGGCCGATAGCACTACCCCGCCGGGCTTCCGAGGAAACCCCGGAGATGTAGGATCCTCGGCCTTCAGCGGCAGGAATACGTCTGATGTTCGCGCCCCAACCCTCTCCCGATCCGGCGACACAGCTCCTGCTGGTCGAGGACAATCGCGCGCAGGCGGCGATGATGGAACGGATGCTCGAGGACGGGAGCATCGGGTTCGACGTCGTCCACGTCGAAACGCTGGGGGCGGCGAAAGACTTCCTCGGCGGCTCGCGGGTCGCCTGCGTCGTCCTCGACCTGACCCTCCCCGACGCCGCCCGCCTCGACGGCTTGATGGAGATCAAAAACGTCGCGCCCGAGGCCCCGGTGGTGGTGGTGACAGCCGATGACGACGCCGCGCGGGGGGTGAAGGCGGTCCAGGCGGGGGCCCAGGACTACCTGATCAAGGGTTCGATGGACAGCGCTCAGCTGTGTCGGGCGGTGCGATACTCGATCGAGCGAGGGCGCTCGGAGCTGCTGCTCGCCCACCGAGCCCTGCACGACGCGCTGACCGGCCTGCCGAACCGAATGCTCCTGCTGGACAGGCTCGGCTACGCCCTCGCGCAGTCGGAGCGGGAGGATTCCTCCGTTGCGATCTTCTTTCTGGACCTCGACGCCTTCAAGGGGGTGAACGACCGGCTCGGGCATATGGCGGGCGACGCTCTGCTGAGGGGGATAGCCGGCCGGCTGCTCGCCTGGGTCAGGCCGGGTGACACGGTGAGCCGCTTCGGTGGCGACGAGTTCACCGTCCTGGTCCGGGAGGTGAGCGGGCCGGAGGAGGCCGCCCAGATCGCCGAGAGGCTGACCGAGGCGGTGCGCAGCCCGTTGTCGGTGGAGGGCGAGGAGATCTCGCTCACGCCCAGCATCGGCGTCGCCTTGGACCGGGGCATCCACAAGCCCGAGGAGCTGATCGAGCGTGCCGACCGGGCAATGTATTCGGCCAAGCGGCGCGGCGACACGAACTACGAGATCTCCGCGAACGCGTAGGCGGTTCGCTCCGACATCGGTTTATGCCGGCGGGAGCGTCGGTCGGCGGGGATACGATCACCGCTTCGTGGGCGTTCGACTTCAAGGTCCGGCCAGGCGAATCGCCGTTGCGATCGGCGTGCTCGTGGTCTTGGTCGCGATCGCCGTCGGGGTCGCGATCTGGCGCTACAGCGATTCGCGCGACGCCGACAACAAGGCGCTCGCCGAGAGCCAGGCCCAGTTCTTCGCCCAGCAGGTCCGCACCGACCTCACCGACGAGGGCGGCCTCGCCGACGCCTACGGCGGCGACGCCGAC
>Ga0075433_10000127_pt1 | contig 38862 bp, 32 predicted proteins | sample RhiMethybrSRZTD2_FD_75299 | JGI IMG/M metagenome (GOLD analysis project Ga0075433, IMG submission 75299) | Populus rhizosphere microbial communities from Tennessee, USA - Rhizosphere MetaG P. TD hybrid SRZTD2 | ecosystem: Host-associated > Plants > Roots > Rhizosphere > Soil | place: USA... | reverse complement strand
CAAATAGGCAAGAGTGATGCCCACGATCAGCGCGGCTTCAACCCCCTCGCGCAAGGTGACGATGAAAGCTTGTAACATTTTGCTCTTAGAGCAGTTGCAACGCTTGTTGCAACTGAGTTTCAACTAGGATCACTACCTAGAATAATCTTGAGAGGACCCGTCGTCAAACGCGGGCTGTTACCTGAATTACAAGCGTTTAATAAATTGCTTTGCTTCCTCTAGTCGAGGAAAGAGCTTCTCCTCTGCCTGGAACTCCGGAGAATGCACGCACCGGCGGCTACCGCGCAGCTTTACGGGATGTTTTAGGTGCAGCATCTCGTGGTAGACGATGTATTCGAGAGCGTACCGGGGAACGCGGGCCTGATCAAAGATCCGGCTGACTACAATCGCGTTATGCGCCGGATCGTAGTGGCCCAGGCTGGTGCGGGCGTGATCCTGGCTCCAGGTGAGGTCCGGGCGTGCCAGCAGCCCATGAAAGAAATGGGTGTTCAGGTCGTCAAAAATGTTTTCCAGGTTGTAGATGTGTCCGTTTGCTGTTTCGATGCGCTTGCGGCCGCGCATCTGTCGCAGCAGGTAGGCCTTGTCTCGAATATGCCGACTAGACACGTAACGCCGATAGCGTGCCGCTTGGTGGCGCTCAACGGGTTTACGGTACATCTTGGCAAAAAGGATGTGGGCGATCGCTCGCAGCACTGGCTCCGGAGCGCCTTCCAGCAGATCGGAAACCCGGACGAAAAGTCTGCCTTCGCGAAGACGGATGGTGTTGTTTACGTCGACGAAGGCGAAGAATTCGATCGTGAGGTGGGGAATCGGAGCGCGGGGCCGCAGCTCTCGATAGCTCTCCTGGAAGATGTTCAGAAGCCGGTCTGTCACTGACTATTAACTTAGCACGCCATGTCGGCAGAACTGAGCTGCAGCAACAATCATGCGGCTATCGACCCTTCTGCTGAGCGTCTGGTTTCAGCAGTTTCTTTTGCTTTGCTAATTCTTCCTGTTCGGCCAGCAATTGTCGGTGGTCCTGTGCACTCGAATCTAGTGTTTCGAGTGCGTTCGTCAGCAGCAAGTCGTAATCTCTTGGGCTCTCTTTGCCCGAACCTGCCTGATCTTTTAGGGCACGCAATCTGGCGCCGAATTCGGTATCAGCTTCTATGACCGTCTTCAAGACCTTCCGCAGATCCGCTCTCCGGTCCGCAAATGTATCGACGTTATCGTTCAGCTCATCGTAAAGGTCAAGAAAATCCTGCAAGCGATCGTGAATCGCCTGTCCTCGATCGCTAATCTGTGGATCGGTGCGGGCCTTATCCACCGTTTCCAGCCGAGCACGCGCGAATTTGACGTACAGCTTGAGCCGCTGCTCGGGTTCCTGCGCCGTATCGCGCAACTGATCGATTTCCGGTGGAGTCAGAGGGTCGCGCCGGGGTTCGGCGCGCGTGCTCCAGGCTGTAAGCAAGACGACAGCCGCCACCATGGTGGACGCGATTTTCATTTCTGCTTCTTTCCAAACATCCGATCGAACAGATCAGTCCTCATCTGCTCTAACCGATCGATGGCGCTTTGGACCGGCGCCTGATCTTCAAATGCCAGAGTGCGTTTAAGATTACGCAACTTTTCAGCCATCTTGCGAAGCGCTATTTCCGTATCTTTGACCTTCTTGCCGGAACGGATTGCCGCGTCGCGGGCTTTATCCGAGTAGTTCACAACGTCGTCCACTGCTGCGCGCGCCTCATTTTCCTTGCCTTCTTTGTAGAAATTATCGGCCGCCTCCGCTTGTTTTCTGGCAATTTGGGTACACAGGGATGGAAGTTCTTCTACACGGGCCGACTGCACCCGGCCTTTTAGCTGCTCTACATCGGTCTCCTTCCAGGCGAACGTCGCCGACGTGGTCGATAACAGCGCAGCAAAGATGATGACGCTTCTACCCATGTCTCACTTCTTCGGTTCGATGGCGATTAGCCGATGCCGCGCCTGCCATTCCTGATCGGGAAACTTTCCGTTGGCTACTTCCAAAAAACGGTGATAATTCTCTGCCGCCAGCTTGTAATCCCGCAAATGATCGTATGCTGTAGCCCGGAGAAAGTAGCTGACGGGAATCTCTGGCGTCAGCTTCGCACGGGCATCCAGGGCTTTGATGGCCAAATCGTAATTCTTGTTTTCGCTGGCGGCTACGGCTAAGTCTCCATACGCAGCGGCCAGGTCAGGTTTCAGCCTGACAGTGGCCAACAGTTCCTCTTGTGCCTCCGGGAATTTACGTTGTTTCAGAAGAGTCTCTGCAAATGCCAGATGCAATTCAGCATCTTGCGCCTTCTCAGCCAGCAGCGAACGATAGAGCGCCTCAGCATCGGCATACCGGGTTGCCTTCGTATATACATCCGCGAGATCGCGTTGCACGGCTTCATCTCCGGCAGCCAGTTTCAGCGACATTTGTAGTTCAGGAACAGCCTTGTCGAAATTTCCTTGCGCGGCAAACACGCGACCAAGCTGCATGTGTGTGGTGGCATCCTCGGGATGCAGAGCCACCAGCCTCCCCAGGATCTCTTGGGCCTCCGCAAACCGCTTGCCTCGCATGTAGATGTTGGCCAGCCCACTGAGTGCATCGCTCGAAGACGGGTCCTGAGTGAGCGCTTGCTTGTACGCACGTTCTGCGTCGGCAACCCGCTCCTGCCGTTCCAGCAGTTGTCCCGCAGAGAGATGAGGCTCGGGATCGCTGGGCTTTAGAGCGGACGCGCGATTAAATGCCTCCAGGGCTTCGTCAGGTTTGCTGTCCGCGAGTACTTGCGCCAGCGACAACCAGGCGCGAAACTGGCCATCCTCTACCTTCGCCGTGGGTTTAAGCTTGGTTGCTGCGCGCAGAAACTGCTCCGCCTCAGGTTGGCCGCTCCTTGCCAGCATCAGGCCGAGATTGAGATTGGATTCAAATACATCCGCCTTCGCGGCCACCGACTTGCGATACGCGGCGATGGATTCTTCTTTTTTCCCCATCGCATTTTCAACAAATCCCAGGTCGTACCAGGCCTGGTAGTTTCCCGGATCAGAGTCCACAAATTTTTGGAGTAAGGATTCAGCAGTTGCGTAATCCTTCTTCTCAATCGCAGTTTCGGCTTGTGTGAGTTCGGCAGCATGGTCTGCTCCGGCCACCTGGTGATGGCGAACGGTTTTGGCACTGCTTTGCGAGAGTAAAAATTCTTCGGTTGCCACCGAAATCAACAGCAAAAGCAAGCCAACTCTGCGAAGACCTCGCGCTATCCAGATGTTTCCTGAATGCCCCAATCGTGCTCCGTAATGCGATGTCAAATGCTACCGGCGTGCCGAAACCGGCTAGTTTCGCCCGGCAGCCCGTGAACCATTTCCGATCAACACCTTGGCCAGAAATTCCCCGGTATAGGAGTTTGGCAACTTGGCAATTGCCTCCGGCGGGCCTGTGCCCACCACCTGTCCGCCGCGCTCCCCGCCTTCCGGCCCCAGATCGATAACCCAATCCGCCGTTTTAATAACTTCCAGATTGTGCTCGATGACCAGAACGGACCCCCCTGCTTCAATTAGACGCCGGAAAGCGGAAAGCAGCTTGCTCACATCGTCGAAGTGCAAGCCGGTTGTCGGCTCATCAAAGATATAGAGCGTGCGGCTTCTCAGCCGGTTGCCTTTTGCCGAACTTGAAGGGCGTCCAATATCCCGGGTGGTGGGTTGCAAGTGCGCCGCCAGTTTCATACGTTGCGCTTCCCCGCCCGAGAGCGTAGTCGCCGACTGGCCCAGCCGCAGGTACCCCAGCCCAACTTCCTCCAAGACACGCAGCTTCTCCGTGATCTTGGGCACGCCGGCAAAGAACTGCAATGCTTCCCTGACGGTTAGGTTCAAGACATCATGAATGTTTTTGCCCCGGTAGCGAACCTCCAGCACCTGTGGTTTGTAGCGTGTTCCTTTGCATTCTTCGCACACGAGTTCAACGTCTGCAAGGAATTGCATTTCTACCGTAACCGTGCCATCTCCCTGGCAGGTTTCGCACCGTCCTCCCGGAACATTGAATGAGAAATAGCCGGCGGCGAAGCCGCGTTTCTTTGCTTCGGGAAGTGACGCAAACAGATCACGGATCGCGTCGAACACTTTGATGTAAGTAACCGGATTAGATCGTGGAGTGCGCCCGATTGGCGACTGGTCCACCAGCACGACATCGTCAATGAACTCTGCACCTTCTAAGCGGTCCCAAGTTGGCGATGGAAGCGGGCCGCCATTGGTCTGGCGCTTTGCCGCTGACAATGCCTGGTAAAGAACATCATGCAACAGCGACGACTTACCCGATCCGGAAACGCCGGTGATCGCGACCAGCATTCGCAAGGGAAGGCTTAGATTGATAGCCTTCAAGTTATGGGCGCGTGCGCCGCAGATGGTGATCTGCTGGGAACCGGGTTTGCGCCGCGTATTGGGCACCTGAATACGCAGTTCCTCGGAGAGATATCGCCCCGTCAACGAAGCCGGTGTCCGGCGGATCTCATCATAGGTACCCTCAGCGAGAACCTGACCACCGTTCTCCCCAGCTCCGGGACCGAGATCGAGAATACGATCTGAGGCGCGCATCACATCGGGATCGTGCTCCACCACCAGAATTGTGTTTCCCAGATTGCGGAGGTCATGCAGGATTTTGATCAGCCGGTGCGTGTCGCGGCTGTGCAGTCCGATGGAAGGTTCATCGAGCACGTACAGCGTTCCCACCAGACGCGAGCCGAGCGAAGTCGCAAGTTGAATCCTTTGCGCCTCACCGCCTGAAAGCGTAGAAGACAGCCGATCCAGAGTCAGGTACTCTAATCCCACCTCGTTCAGAAATTGCAGGCGTTCGCGGATTTCCTCCAGCAACTTCTCCGCAATTCCGGCTTCCTGATCACTCAGCCGCACCCGATCAAAGAACTGCGAAGCCTGTTCAACCGTCATGCAGCAAACGTCACAAATATCTTTACCGTTGATCTTGATCTGCCGGGCTTCCAGTCGCAGCCGCGCGCCATTGCAGGTTGAGCACGTCGAATAGCCGCGGTAGCGGCTGAGAAAAACACGGACATGCAGCTTGTATTTCTTGCGTTCCAGGTATTGGAAAAAGCCGCGAATTCCGGGAAAGCGCCCCTGCCCCCCAATGATCAAACGTTGATGCTCAGGATCAAGCTCGGCCCAGGGTACATCCAGTGGTATGCCGGCTTGCCGCGCATATCCTTTCAACTCGGTGAAGTAAGGGCGATATTTGGGCTTGGTCCAGGGCTCAATCGGCGCTTCGTTTAGGGTCTTCGACTTGTCCGGGATAACCAGGTCGAGATCGAAATCGATCGTATTGCCGAATCCCTGGCAGCGCGGGCAGGCGCCATAAGGATTGTTGAACGAGAAGAGGCGCGGCTCAGGTTCTTCATACCGGATATTGCAGCCCTTGCACTCGAATCGCTGCGAAAAACGAAGTCGTTGCTTTGGTCCATCCTCGCGAGGGACTGATTCAAAAATGACCTCTCCGCTTTCCCGGTAACCGATCTCGACCGCATCAACCAGGCGAGCGCGCGCCTCAGTCGAAACTACCAGCCGGTCCACAAGTACAAAGACCGGCTCGGCAAAGTTCAACTCGAGCAACGACTCTGGGGTAGAAAACTCATAGATCTGCTCGTTCTGGTAAAGACGATTAAACCCGCGCTTGCGGAGATCGAATAGGCGGTCTTTGAGACGATCGGAGACAACCTGAACTTTGGGCTTCTTCTTGCTACGCCCCTTTCTGATGTAGGCGCGGGCGTCTCGCTCGTGCGTATCGCCATTGTTGGCCGGTTCTGTCCCAACCTGAACAGGAAACAACACCTGCAGTCGCGTACCCTCACCGAGACGCAGCACCGCGTCGGCCACTTCGTCCACGGTGTCTTTCTTCACCTCATTTCCGCACTGAATGCAGCAAGTTCGGCCGATGCGCGCAAAAAGGAGCCGGAGATAATCGTAGATTTCCGTGGCGGTAGCGACGGTGGAGCGCGGGTTCCGCGTGGTATTTTTCTGCCGGATCGCCACCGCTGGCGCAATGCCATCGATGACATCCGCATCGGGTTTCTCAATCCGCTCCAAAAATTGCCGTGCGTACGCAGAGAGCGATTCCACATACCGCCGCTGCCCTTCGGCGTAGATAGTGTCGAAGGCCAGGGACGACTTACCGGAGCCCGACACGCCGGTTACAACTGTCAGCGAATTGTGCGGGATTTCAAAATCGATGTTCTTGAGGTTGTGAACCCGCGCCCCGCGAACAACAATGCTTTCCGTGGACATCAGTGCCGAACCGTAGCGGCAAACCAGACCACACTTTTCCCGCGGACGGGACCACTAGTGGCTTCAAGAGAGCTACGGAATCTTTCTATTATAAGGCAGGAGGAGCGGCCCACATTGGCCGGCCGGTGTGGGCGATTCGGTGCACTCCTCTAGAAGCAGGGGCTATCTTCGCCGTCAGAGACAAAAAAGGAAGGCCCCGATTTCTCGGAGCCCCTGAATCCCTGTCATGGTGCAATGTAAGTATCTGGGTAACAACACTGGAGTCAAGGTATTCGCATTCAGAACCGAGGGTGACTCTGGTGCGGGAGAGATTCTCCCTGTGTTTTTCTCTCCCACCGAACCGCTAAAGGAGCATGGACCCGGCGGGACTCAAATCCGCACCTTCACCATGACAGGAAATGGGAAATTATGTATCACCTCGTTGTTCGTCCCTTTTCTTCCCATACCGAAACGCTAGCCCGATCCCGAGTGTCATAAATCCTACGGGCGGCGCCAGCAGCACCATCACAGCGCGGTTGATCGCCCGCTGGCCTTCTTTGCTGGTTCCGGCCGCGCTGCTGTAACACATGGCGCAGCCCTGGGCAAAAGCAGGTGCTGCCCAGAGCAGCAGTAGCAAGGCGGTGGTTAGAAATCGAAGCCTCATTTCACTCCCAGCGTGAGAATCCGGAACGCATCGGGGAAGAAGATGCACATCAGCGCCAGGCACGCCAGCAGAGAACTCATCGTAAGCCACTTCATGCGCGAGACCTCGAATTTCATGTGCATGAAATAGGCAATGATCAACCCCGCCTTGATCAGCGACAGACCCATCAGAATGCTCAACATGCGGATGGGTTCCATATTCTGATACGCGAGGTAAACTTCGATCCCCGTCATCACCAGAAGCGCGCCCCACACCCAAAAGAACTGGCCTTTGCCGTGATGTCGATGCTGTTCCGCTACTCGCGATGCCAGCGCGACCTGAATTGCATCCATGGTTGTATCTACGCTCCTAGATGATCCTCGTTGACATCAGATAGACCAGCGGGAAAATGAACATCCATACCAAATCCACAAAGTGCCAGTACAAGCCTGCGACCTCGACATCCGAAGAATCATAAACTTTGGGCTTGAGCCAAACGATAATTCCGCACACAATCGCCGCCGCCAGCAGCACATGCGCGCCGTAATGGAAGGGACTGTACGCGGGTGTGGCCAGCCATGCAATGAGCCATAGGCCCAGAAGAATCGGGATGAACGTCCGCCGCAGCGCGATAATTCCCAGATAAATGACCCCCAGCGTCACGTGCAGCATGTGCATGCCTGTGAGCCCGAAAAAGGTAGCCGGGAACTGAGGCACGGTTTTCGCTACGTCCGCGAACTCCACGCTGGCGGTATGGTGAGGGACACTGGGAAAGACCGGAAGAGTTAACCCTTCAGCGATCAGATTGCTCCACTCCTGCCCGTGCAGAATCACGAACGCAGTGCCGCAGGCCATGGTAGCCAGCAACCACCAGCGCTGCGCTTTCGCGTTTCCGAACACCGAAGCTCTCACCGCCAGCACCATAGTCAGCGAACTGGTGAGGAGAAATGCCGTCATCAGGGTAGCGTTGCGGATGCTTTCAGAATGAAATGGCGTCGGCCAGTGCGGCGTCGAAATGCGTCCATAGCTGTAGGCATAAAGCAGCGCTCCGAACGTGAGAGAGTCAGAGAGAAGGAACAACCACATTCCAATTTTTTTGGAGTAGGTGCCAAACAGCGAAGGTTCGTAAGTCTCTGCTAGCGCCTGCGGATGCGCCACCGCTTCCGACATGTTTTAGTTCTCCTGAGATGTTCTAACTTCGTGGGCCAATTACCGCGCGAACTCCAGCAGCGCAAAAATGTAAATCCACAACAAGGTCATGAAGTGCCAGTACCAGGCGGTAATATCTACCACGATGCGACGCAATTCCACAGGACGTCGCAGCACAGACGTAACCCCCGCGTAGATTAGCGCCAGCATGCCTCCAGACAAGTGGATGGCGTGCGCCGCAGTCAGCAGATAAACGAATGAACTGCTGGGGCTCGTGGCAAGATAAAACCCTCGGGCTTGCAATTCACGCCAGGCGATCCACTGCCCAGCGAGGAATCCAAATCCAAGAACAATCGTCACTGCCAGCCATGGGAAACTTCGCTCCCCGTCAACCAGAATTCCAGGTATCGATTGCACCGGAGCCAGCGCAGCCTCTTGCGTGATCTGCCTGCGCGCAAACTCCGCCGTCACGCTGCTTACCAGGAGCAGCAGAGTGTTGATCACCAAAAGCCCGGTCGGGAGGCTTACCTGCACCCAGTCGGAAATATTTTTCCCGGTGCGCTCGTCCAAGACGGGAAGGCCCTGACGAAAAATGTAGGCGCTGGTGAAGGCGACGAACAGCATGGTGACCGTCACCAGCAGGAGCAGGATACCAAGCCGCGCGCGCCGCAAACGCGCTCCGTAATCGGGAGCACCGTTGTCTTCGCGGCCGTCTCCTCCGCCATCGGTGACAGGCGGAGGCACACCGCTGCCGCCCTGTCCAAGCTTCGGATCCTTCATCGTAACCGACGGACTCAAAGTAGCCATGCCTTGTTTGTGTGGCGCGGACACTCCTGAGCTTAGTGAGCAGCCGCTGTCACCGGATCGGTCTGCATCACGTAGTCGCGGGGCGCGCCGGGAACACTGTACTCATATGGCCCATGGTTCACCACCGGAGTGTGACCGCCGAAATTATCATGCGGAGGCGGCGTCGCTGTCGTCCATTCCAGTGTCGTTGCTTCCCACGGATTGTCACTCGCCTTCGGCCCCTTGAACATGCTCCAGAACAGATTGAACACGAACACAAACTGGATCCCGATCGTGATGAAGGCCGCATACGTCATAAACTGCTGCACCGGAATCAGATCGTGCAGATACGCAAGCTCGGTAAGCTGCGAATAGCGCCGCGGATGGCCCGCCATGCCTAGGTAATGCATCGGCATAAAGATGGCGTACGTCCCGATCAGGGTTATCCAAAAGTGAATGCGGCCCAGACTTTCGTTCATCATGCGCCCAAACATCTTTGGAAACCAATAATACGTCGCGGCGAAGATGCCAAAAATCGCAGCCACACCCATGATCAGGTGGAAATGACCCACCACGAAGTAGGTATCGTGCAGCGGAATATCCAGCACAGGCTGCGCCAAGAACGGGCCGCTCAAGCCGCCGGAAACAAATAGTGATACGAATCCAATCGCGAACAGCATCGGCGAATGGAAGCGAATCCGCGCTTTGTGCAGGGTCCCCAGCCAGTTAAATGTCTTAATCGCCGACGGCACGCCGATGGCCATGGTCATGATCGAAAACGCGAACGCCGAGTAGGGGCTCATGCCGCTCATGAACATGTGGTGTCCCCACACCATAAAGCCCAACAGCCCGATCGCCATGATCGCGTAGACCATCGCCTTGTACCCGAAGATCGGCTTGCGCGCGAAGGTCGAGAGCACCTGGGAAGCCACACCCATGCCGGGAAGAATTGCGATGTAAACCTCCGGATGGCCGAAGAACCAGAACAGGTGTTGCCACAACAGCGGTGATCCGCCCTTGTGACCCATTACCTGTCCGTTCACAACAACTAGAGGAACATAGAAACTCGTGCCCAGGTTCCGGTCTAGTAGAAGTAGAATTCCCGCCGAGAGCAGAACGCCGAACGCGAGCAACCCCAGAATCGCGGTGACGAACCATGCCCAGCACGTGAGCGGTAGGCGGAACAGCGTCATGCCTTTCGCGCGCAGATCAAGCAGGGTAGTGATGAAGTTCAGCGCGCCCATCAGCGAAGCCACGCAGAATATGGCAATGCTTATCACCCATAAGTCCGCGCCCAGTTGCTCGCCCGGACCCGCACTCGGCAGTGCACTCAGGGGAGCGTAGCCCGTCCAGCCGTGCAGTGGCGCACCACCAGAGACGAAGAAGGCTGCGATCATCGCCACGAATGCCAAAAACGTTATCCAGAACGAAAGCATGTTCAGGACCGGGAAAGCCATGTCCGGTGCACCAATCTGAATCGGCAGAAAATAATTTCCAAAACCGCTCTGCGGCGCCGTGGTTAAGACAAAAAACACCATGATGGTGCCGTGCATGGTCAGCAGACTGAGATAGGTTTCCGGCTTGATCTCACCTACAAGCGGCAGAACCGCCGTCGGCCAGATCAAGTGAATGCGCATCAGTAGTGAAAGGAACATCCCTACAAACACCGCCACCAAGGCCAGAAAGTAGTACTGGATGCCGATGACTTTATGATCCAGGCTAAAGATGTATTTCCGTATGAATCCCTGAGGAGCCGCGTGCGCGTGAACCGTAGCCGTAGTTGCCATTTACTGTTTCTCCGCCTCCCGTGAGGCCAGCCACTTATCAAAATCGTCCTGGCTGACGACTTTCAGCATGCCATGCATCTTGTAATGTCCCAGCCCGCAAAGCTCCGCGCAGGCAATCTCATAATCCCCGGTTTCTATAGGCGTGAAATGCATGTGGATCGCAAGCCCGGGCACGGCGTCCTGCTTGAACCGCATCGAGGGAACAAAGAAGCTGTGGATCACATCTTCGGCCCGCAGCGTTAAATTCACCTCGCGATTAACCGGTAAGTACATGGTGCCTGCCACCACGTCATCTTTCGCGGCCGGATCGCTCGTGTCCAGCCCGATCGCAGCCTCATTCCCTGCCGAAGGATCTACTAACTTCGGATTGGTCCCACCAAATTTCCCGTCCGGTCCCGGATATCGGAAATACCAGGCGAACTGCATTCCCGTCACCTCTACCGGAACGGCGTCAGCCTTGGCCGGCTCGAACCGCTCATCCGCCCAAACCTTGCTTCCCATGAGGTTCAAACCAATGAAAAGGATGGCCGTCAACGCGGTCCACAACACTTCCATCTTCGTGTTGCCGTGGGAATATTCGACCTTGCTCGCACTCCCCCGGTCGCGATATTGCCAGGCAAACAGCCCCAGCGCGCCTTGAGCGGCAACGAAAACCACCCCCATCGCGATGTACGTCAGCCCAAATTGGTGATCGATCCAGGGCGCCGAAGTCGAAGCCCCGTGCGGTAGCCACCAGGTTTTTGCTGCGAAAAAGTATGTGCTGAAGAAGGTGATAAGCCAGATCACAACCAGAAGAGCAAGGCCCATCTACCAGACCTCCCGAGGCCGGATTCTTACGCCGCCCGCTTGCATAATGAAAAATTCTGGATGGCTTCGCAGTCTATCACAGCCAGGAGTGCGCCGGGCAACCGCATCCGTTCCGTTCTGGCGGCAATTACGCTTTGAGTCATTTTCTCTTTGCCACCTTTGCGAAACCTTGCGACTTTCAGGGTAAAAAGAGGAGTTCGGCGGATTCATATTCCGGTTCCAGACGCATATCTTCTGAAGAAACTCTCCGCCTTCCACCGCGGCCGCGCATCCTCGTCCGCCACGTTTACCAGCAACCGTCGCACAACTTCTTCATATAAGGCGGCAGAGGAAAGATCCACCGGCTGATTCACATCATCGGAAGGGGCGTGATAGCGATGTGTCAGCCAGTCCTTGAATATCTTCTGCTCTGGCGATCCCGGATCGAATCCCACATCCATCAGCAACGCCGGAACACCGTGTCGAACAAAGCTGTACTGGTCGCTGCGGATGAAAGAATTCCGCAACGGCTCGGGATCGGGTTGCACGCGCACCCCTAACCCTTGCGCGATTTCCCGTGCGCGATCGCCCAAATCCGACTCCTCCAGGCCTTCGACTCGCAAGACTTTCAGGGGGACAATAGGCAGGAACATATCGACATTGAGGTCGGCCATGATGGATTTGGGATCGACCGTCGGATGAGCGGCAAAGTATTTCGATCCCAGCAAGCCTTTCTCCTCGCCAGTTACGAACACAAACAAAACCGACCGACGCAGCCTCGCCGGCTGTTTTTTTAGAGACGCAGCCATATCCAGCAGCAGCGCGCTACCCGAACCGTCGTCCATGGCGCCGTTATAAATGCGGTCGCCGTTAATGGGTTCTCCGATGCCCACGTGGTCGATGTGTGCCGAAAGTACGACATACTCGCTTTTCAATTGCGGATCGCTACCTGCAAGCTTGCCGACGATATTGTCGGACTCAATCTGCTTCTTCTCTACTTTAGGTTTAGCCTTAAGTGATACCGATAAGTCGAAGTGCGGTATCGGCTTGCGATCTTTCGCCAACGCCGCCACTTCTTCGAAAGTATGACCGGAGCCGACAAAGAGTTTCTCTGCCTTGGCTGGATTAAATGTCAGCGCAACCTTCTCACCTTCAGTCTCATGGAACTCGGCATCGGCCAGGTCCATTTGCACATGTGTCCGGTTCAAAGAAATCCGGCTCCACGGAATGTCCATCGACGCAGGATTTGGGATCGTGATCACTCCAACTGCTCCCGCATCGCGCAGGCTCTTCCAGCGTTCGCCAGCGGATTGATAGTGAGAAGAGAGGGCAGTGGGAATCTCGGCAGGCGATCCGCTGATCAGCACCACGACCTTGCCCCTGAGATCGACGCCAGCCAGATCGTCATGGTTCTTCTCAGGAATTTTCAATCCATAGCCTACAAATACAAGCGGCGCGGTTGTTTCTTCAGTGACGAGGTCCGCCCGTGTATTGAAGTACGCGTCTTCTCCCAGCGTGAGCGGCGCTGCCACCCCGTTTCGCACCAGCACGGCGCTTGATCCACTCTCCACGATTTGTCGCGAAACGAACTTGACCGGCTGATAAAAACCCTTCGTGCCGGCAGGCTGAATTCCATTCTCGGTCAGTTGTTTTACGACGTATGCCTCAGCCTTGCGCAAGCCTTCGCTGCCGGTTTCGCGGCCTTCCATCGAATCGTCGGCCAACACCTTCACATGTTCCCACCAAGTCTTGCCGTCAAAGTGGTTGGTTGTGGACTGCTGTCCGTAGATCATCGTACCGATGCTCAGCGCTGCCACAGCCAGGAGCATTAGCTTGTGCATCATCGCCTCCGCAGGAAAAGAGAGATTAATGTAGGCGCGGGCATCCTGCCCGTGCAAGCACCCCTCGACGGAGCATCGGGGAAGAGCATGGCTTCAGCCATGCCACAAAGAGGACCGTACTCGACGGCTTCAGCCGCTGAGGGCTGTTTTTTCGCCGCCGTTTCCCTTGTTCCTGTTACTTTGATTTCCATGTCCGAGGAGCGAACAAGCTGGAACCGCAAGTATCTCAAAGGCTCTCATGGCTCGCTGCAAGTGGATCCGCTATTGCCGTACGTCTACGATCGATTCATCAATCCCCTTTTTCCGAACTCAGGAACCGCGCTGGACGTGGCTGGCGGCATTGGACGTCACGCCATTTGGCTGGCGCGACGACGTTGGCGCGTAACACTACTCGATATCTCGGAAGTCGCAATCGCCAGGGCCGAAGCGAATGGAGAACTCTACCGCAAACGAATGCTATGCAAGAGCGCCGACGCCTCTCAATTCAAAGCTGGCCGCGAAAGGTACGATGTGGTGCTTGTCTTCTTCTACCTGGAAAGGAAAATTTTTCCTGAGCTGATCAACGCGCTTCATCCCCGCGGACTGCTGATTTACAAAACCTACACAGAGTTGCAACTGAAATTCGGCAAGGGTCCAACCCACCCCATGCACCTGCTGAAGCAGAACGAACTGCTGCGGGCGTTTTCGCAGCTCAACGTTGTACATTATGAAGAAACGATCCGTGATCGCGGCATCGCGCAGTTAGTCGCAAGAAAAAGCTGAAGCTAGGAATGATTTGAAGCCGAAAAAGATAACAGCTAGGGGCAGCTTCTACCTTTGTGAGCTCTGCCCGTTCTTTCCCAGTTCGCGAATGTACTTGACCATGCCCTGAACTTGCTCTGGATTCAGTGTGTTCTTGAACGCGGGCATGTTGTTCTTGCCTTCGGTGATCACCTGCGCCAGTTCAGTGTCAGATTTGCTCTGTACCTGCGGTGAACGCAAATCCGCTGCCTGCATGCTCTTCCCCAACGGCGTTCCTCCACCGTCTGAGCCGTGACAGGAAACACAGTTCGTCTTGTATGCCGCCTTGGCCTTGTCCTCTGCCCCAAGTGCCATCGACACAAATAGCAAAAGAAGTATCAAGCAACTTAGCGCGCGCACCAACGACTTGCGATTTTTCATAGGTCGTGAGTTTCGTCCTAACGGTTAGTCGCACGACAATATAACCGATTACTGCGATTCCCGCCTGGCCGACCCGACAGTCGCTACTCCCAGCTTGCGCAACCGCTCCCTGGCCTGCAACGCCTCATTCGATTTCGGATAACGTTGCACTACATGGCGTAACGCAGCCACTCCATCATCCTGCTTGCCGAGTTCCAGCAGCGCCATGCCTTTCTTTAGTTCGGCCGTCGCAGCCTTGTTTCCGTCAGGAAAATTCTGCAGCACTTGATCGTAGGTTTTGACTGCCTGCTGGTAGTTGCCCTGCTTGTACTGAATATCGGCCAGGTAGAAATAGCAATTTCCCGCCAAATCGGTGTTGGGATAATTCTTTACGTAGTCGCCGAACTCCTGAACTGCCAGGTCGTTCTTGCCCGCCTGGTAGTCGCGCAACGCATTGTTGTAGAGAACATCCGGCGGTACCTGTGCCTGTTGCTGTTGTTGTGCCTGCTGTGCCGCCATATTCTGCTGGGTGGACTGCATGTCTTCCAGCTGCTTGCTCACTTTAACCAGCCGCGCTTTGAGTTCATCGAGCGTGTCGTTGAGCGCCTGAATCTGGCCCGAGAGCTGGTCCACGTGGCTGCCGCTTTCGCTCTGTTGTTTCTGCAAAGTGTTCTGCAGGGCAGTCATTGCAGACGCGGCTTTGTTGATCGTGTCCGTGTTCTGGTCCAGCAGATTCTTCATCACACCCATGCGCTCGTCGAAGGACTGCTGCATATGTGTCATCTGCTGCTGGAGGGTATCCACCTGCGTCTGCAGTTGAATGATTTCTTTGCTCACGCCCCAAGCGGGAGCGGCAGCCAGGCAAAGGGCCGCAATTGAAGTAAACAAATATCGTCGTATGGTCATAACGCTCCCTAGGATGCAAAAAGTATGCTGCACGTCCGGCCAGATACGAAGTGGGCTTCTATTCAGAAGGATAGCTTGTTTCACGCCATTTGCGAACTGCCGCTGTTAACCAGAAGGGAATCGTGCCTTAGTACTGCCGGATGAGCTATTTCAGGAGATATTCCTTGACGAACATCACTTCGGCATAGAACTCGTAATCCTGATTCTTCTTCTTCCGAAAGCCGTGCCCTTCATCTTTCGCCTCCAGCCACCACACGGGTGTGCTGTTCTGGCGGACGATCGACACCATCTGTTCCGATTCGCTGGCCGGTACCCGGGGATCATTTTTGCCGGCGATCACGAACACCGGTTTGGTAATGTTCTTCGCTTTGTTGAATGGCGCAATCTGCTCGAGAAACGCCCGAACTTTAGGATCTCGTTCATCACCATACTCAACCCGGCGCAGGTCCTGCCGGTATCCCGAAGTGTGTTCGAGAAACGTAACCAGGTTGGAAGGCCCGACTACGTCAATCGAGCAACAGATGCGATCGTTGTAGTTGGTAGCGACCGCCAGCGTCATGAACCCGCCGTAACTGCCGCCTGTCACCAGCACACGGGAGGAATCGAGATCGGGACGGGTTTGAATCCAATCCAGTAGTGAATTGATGTCCTTGTACGATCCTTCGCGCAGCAGGCCGTTGTCCAGAGAGAGGAAAGTCTTGCCATACCCGGTGGAGCCGCGAACGTTGGGAAAAATCAGCGCGAGGCCTAGTTCGTTCAGAAAGTAGTTTTGCCGGCCCAGGAAGTCAGGACGAAACTGCCCTTCAGGACCGCCATGGATAGCAATGATCACGGGGCGCTTGCCCGTGTATTCTGGCTGCGGCATGTAAAGAAATCCGCTGATCTGCCGCTCGTCCCAGCTCTTCCAGTGAATCAGCTGCGGTGCGAAGAAATTCGCGGTATTCCGGCCACCGGTTTCGCTGAACGTCCAGCGATCCACCTTGCCGGTCTGCACATCCAGCGAATACACGTCTGAAGTTGAGCGCGCCGAAGTGATATTGAACCCCAGATCGCGATTGTTCTTGTGCCAGCGCGCGCCATAGACGATGCCCTTCGGCAGATTCGGAACCGGTTTTTCCTTGCCAGTATTGGCGTCAAGCAGATGCAGCACACCAAATCCGTCTTCGTTCACTACGAAGGCAATCGTCTTACCGTCATATGAAACATCAAAGCCGTCGACATCCCATGAAATACTGCTCGTCAGGTAACGGTGCTGTTTCGTCGCAAGATCGACGTATGCCAGCCGCTGAAACTCGGAATCCTTGTCGGTCGTGACGTACAGGCCTTTGCCATCTTTGCTGAACTCGCCGCCCGTGTACGCGATTTTCACTTCGCTCTTCGGCGTGATCAGCGTCTTCTCGCCGCTGCTTGCATCCACGATCCACAAATAAGTTTGCTGCGCTGAGATTTCTTCCCGCACCAAAATTCTGCGGTTATCCGGAGACCAGTCCAGCGGCTCCCAGCCTCCACCTTTAAGCTCCGCGATCAAGTGGTCGCTTTTGGGATTTCCCGGCTCAATCACGTACAGATCGACATCGTTTCCGTTGCGGCGCGTGGAGCCATAGGCCAGCTTGCGCCCGTCATACGACCATGCGCTCGCTACGTTGCGCGACTTGCCGTCGGTAAGAAGGGTCACGTCCCCGCTATCACTATCGAACCGATAAATCTGGAAGAATTCGTTACCGCCGATGTCTTTCGAGAATACGAATGCGTCGTCTGACGCGGGAGAAAATTGCGCTCCGAAAACAGAATCCGGATAGAAGGTCAATTGGGTTCGCGCTCCACCCGGCATCTTCACGAGATGAACCTGAGAGGTATCAGCGAATCGCGTGGAGATCAGCATCTCCCGTTTCACCGGATCCCAACTCTCCAGGCTGGCCCCGCGGAAATTTGTGTAGCGCTCGGCTGTGTCGGCTAGCGAGGTGGGGATTTCAGGAACACCCTCGACGACCAGACTCTCGTTGGGTACAACTTTCGTATTTTGGGCGGCTAGAAGGATGCTCAGTACGAAGAGGCAGGGAACTGCGAATCTTGTCATTCTTCTCTCCTGTAGAGAACGGCGCGATGTCAGCAACGTTTAGACGGTGGCGAATCTTAGGCGTGAGCCGCACTCACAGTCAATGAGAGCCACCGCTGCGCAAGGCCGCGACCGCTGAACCCCAAGTCTTTGGGTTCGGACCGGCATGAGCGCCTAAAACTACCTGGCGCCCGTGCTACATTCTCCTCAGCAGGCCTCGTGCCTCCTGCCTTATGGAACAGCGCCTGATCCTCATCAGTTTGCTAATCAAGTTGGGCGTGGCCGCCTCTGCCGCCAGCATTCTGGGGCGCTCGGTCGAATTCAAGTCGCTGCTATTCCGCCAGCAGCGCACTCTCAAACAGACCATCTACCTGGTGCTTTGGATCGCGCTTCCCATGGCTGGGGGCGTATGGATTCGCTTCAGCGCGAAAAGCTTCTTTGCTGGCGACCTCTCATTCGAAACCGCGCTTCTCCTCGGAGTGATTGGCGGCCGCTTTGCCGGCTTGCTTGGCGGTGCGATGGTAGCCCTGCCGGCACTGTTTCATGGCGAGTGGGCAACTTTGCCTTTCGATGTGCTGTGCGGATTTATCTCCGGCCAATTGCGCAGCCTGGTCGAAAACCAGGAAGAAATCTGGTCGTTTTCTCCCTTCATCGATCTCAGCATCTACCGATGGATTCGTCGCAATCTCCCTAGGCCTCGATTGTTTGACTGGCAGATCATGTTTTTTGTCACCATTCTGGTTCTGCGCTTCATGCACACCGAGCTGTCGCGTTTCCTTCCTTCTGCCACCTACAGCTTGGAGAGCTCCAATCCCTGGGTTGAAGCCGCCATTTACGCCACCTCCCTGATGGTGATTGGCACACAGCTCAAAATCTGGAACAGCGTGCGCATTCAGATCAAGCTGGAAGAGCAGGAACGTTTGTTGCTGCAGGCCCGCATGGAGGCGCTGCAGAATCAGATCAACCCCCATTTCCTCTTCAACACGCTGAATTCCGTTTCCTCTTTGGTGCGATTCGATCCCGACCGCGCCCGTGAACTGATCATCAAGCTGGCCAATATCCTTCGCCGCCTGCTGCACAGCAGCGACTCGTTCGTTCCTCTCCGGGAAGAACTCGAGTTCATCGACAATTACCTCGATATCGAGGTCGTACGCTTCGGCCCTGACAAGCTGCGCGTCGTCAAGGAACTCGATCCTGCCTCGCTGGATGCCATGGTGCCCAGCATGCTGCTCCAGCCGTTAATCGAGAACTCCATCAAGCACGGCTTGTCATCAAAAATTGACGGAGGCAGCATCTACCTGCGCAGCCGCTTCAGCAACTCCAACCTCATCATTGAAGTTGAGGACGACGGTGTCGGCATGGGCGCCGCCCAGTTTCTGGAGCGCCCAAGCGGTCTAGGGGGGACGGGAATCGGCATGGCCAATGTGGCTGAACGGTTGAAAGTTCTGTACGCGGATACCGCGCGCATGACCCTCGACAGCCGTGAGGGGAAGGGGACTCTCGTGCGACTACGGCTGCCGATATTACAGAACGAGAGTGAAACCCCAGTTCCTGCTTACGAAGAACGTTCGAGCACACGCCGGTAAAACTCTTCGTACTGTGGAATGATCTTGCTCGAACAGAAACGTGACTGCGCCGATGCCCGGCTCGCCTTGCCCATAGCCCGAAGTCTGTTCTCATCGCGCAGCAAATCAAGGGCATACGCTGCCATCGTCTGCACGTCTCCAACCTCGGCAAGGTAGCCGCTCTTGCCGTGTTCTATTACCTCGGGAAGCCCCCCAACCCGCGTGGCGATCGGAACCACTTCACATGCCATGGCCTCGAGCGCGGCAAGTCCAAACGACTCCAGTTCGCTCGGGAGCAGCATGATATCCGCTATGCCCAGCTTGTCCTGAACTTGTTCCTGCTTGCCCAGGAACAGCACGTCTTCATGCAGTCCCTTCTGCACCGCCAGCCATTCGGCTCGCGACCGGTCCGGGCCGTCGCCGATCATCAGAAGTTTCGACGGAATCTGCTTTCGTATCAGGTCAAAGATTTCGATGGTGTCGGTCACCCGCTTTACTGGGCGAAAATTCGAAAGATGCACGAGTATGCGCTCACCCTTGGGCGCGTATTCTGCTCTGGCTTTCCCGTTCTTCTGACAGCGGCGGTAAACGTCGCAGTTGACGAAGTTATAGATCACCTCGATGTTGTTCCGGACGTCTAGTTCCCGCATGGTGCGCTCTTTCAAATACTGCGAGATTGCCGTGACACCATCACTTTGCTCAATGGAAAAACGCGTAATCGGGAGATAGGATCGGTCCAGTCCAACCAGTGTGATATCCGTGCCGTGTAGAGTCGTGACGAAGGGTAGCTTCCGTCCTCGCGGCTTTGCCGCCAGCATCTGGCGCGCCAGCAAGGCGCTCACAGAGTGCGGGATCGCATAATGCACATGCAGTAGCTCTAGATCGTACAGCTCGGATACCTCGGCCATGCGCGTGGCCAGGGCCAGATCATACGGCGGATAGTCAAACAGGGGATAGCGCGAGACTTCCACCTCGTGATAATGGATGTTGGGATGAGGATTCGTCAGGCGGATGGGCTGAGCGTAGGAGATGAAGTGAATTTCATGGCCGCGCTCCGCCAGTTCCAGGCCGAGTTCGGTTGCCACCACCCCACTACCGCCGTAGGTGGGATAGCAGGTAATCCCAATTCTCATGGTCGCCGCGCCATTTCTCTAGCTGCAGATTCGATGGCGGGACAATTGGCGGGATTCAGATTTTGATAATGCCAACAACCTTAGCGGCTGGGAGGAGTTTGCTCGGCAGACAGCCTATTTGCGGACAGACGCCGCGAAACGCGTCCGGCAGGGGACAATCAAAACGCGCTCTGAGCACTTCGGGAAGAAGTGGCTTGCACTTTCATTTCCTCCACCAGGCGCTGGAGTGCTTCTTGCGTTTCCAGTTTAAGCCCAGTGAACTCTATGCCCATTCCCACTCCACCGTCGCACGTCCTGACCACTGCAGGGGTGCTGATGCGTTCCTCACCCAGCCAGAATGTAATACTGAGTGCTGTTCCGATCGGCAGGGGAATCATGGTCTCTACATAACATCCCCGGCCGCTTATGTCAGTGGCCTGAGTTTTCATTTGGGACCCGCCGCTGCGCTCAGTCCAAATCTCCAGAGGAAAGCGTACGCGATGACGCGGGAAGCGTCTCTTATTTGGAACGGCCAGCGTCTGCCCGGCAAGCGCCGACAGCGGTTTCCCGGTGGCATTCTCCGCTTCCGTCACTTGCTCCTGCCAGGGGCACTTCTGGCCGTCCAGTATCTGAATTCCAACCTGAAGCTTCTGCAGATGGCCGGCGTCAATTACCCAGATCACCTTAAAACGGGCTTTCTTGTCCCCAAGCTGGACGCCGATGGTGTCTCCAGTCGCCAGCTTGTGCTCTATTCCGGACAGTTTCGCCCCGTGGCTGCTGATGTTCTGAGCCTGCGCGTTTTGGAGGAACGGGCGTCCATCCGCACTCATTCCGAATACTCGGACCAGAAGATTGCTCTCGACCCTGGGTTCCGGCTTGGTGGACATTCGTGGCTGCGCCTCGGTAATGTGGTTGATAATATAATAGATGTCTTCGTGCCAAGCGGGCAGTTACCAAGGTACTCCCCGCTGAGATCGGAAGCAGGAAAGACTCAGCCCAGATCCCGGTACGAGATCAGCTCGATCCCGTTTCTCTTGAGTAAATCCCGTATAGCTGGACGAGTAAGTAGCTGCAGCTCCTCTTCTCGTGACTCTCGTAGTCGTGTCAGAGAACCGACCAGTTCCGTATCACAGTAACCGGGGTGGCAGACCAGCTCCCAGGTTCCCTCTGGAAATTTGTCCATCATCCATCTGAAAAGGCCGTCACCGAGTTTCCCCGTCACGATGATTCCCAATGTTCCGTCGGGTGTAGTGAATCCGGACTCTCGCACCGACCTCTGGAATTCTTGTGCCAGGCCACTCACCGCTCTGGTCTGAGCGTAGCGTCTCCAGAGGCCGGGACGTCCCGCAATGATCCTTAAAGGAGCAGGTTCGAATGGATTGCGAATGCGTCTGACACCACAGCTGCCTGCGGCCGTCAGCAGCGGTCGCAGCACATGCGGCCACAAATGGGTGTGCTTATGGGTGTCAACGTGAGAGACGTCAATGCCCGCCGATTGCAGTTTGCGAATCTGCGCTGCAGTCTCCGCTTCGATGTCCTTCGCGGAAAGACGCTTAAGCAGCACCCTTGCAGCAAAATTACTAACCCTCTTCCGAAAGAAAGATTGCTCTCGATTACTGGCTCGGGAATCGATGAGAGTGGGGATTCGGTAACGTCCCAGAACCGGAATGCCGTCTACCAGAACCACATGACAGCCGACGCTTAGCCGGTCCGCTGAATGCGCCATCTGCACTGCCTCTTCGAATGCCCTCCCGGTGGCCATCAATGTTGCCGAGGTCACAATGCCTGACATGTGGGACTCAAGCACTCCCCGGTTCACACCCGCAGTGAGTCCGAAGTCATCGGCGTTGACGATCAGTCGCCGCATCGCGAAAGTCTAGCAGGGAAGAGCACGCGATCTCCCTTTGCGAACTTTGCGCCATCTTTGCGATCTTTGCGGTTAAAAAAGCCTGAACCTTTCAACCTACACGGTCATCTTGCAATGAGCATGAGGACTCTCGGCATCATTGGCGGGATCGGACCGGAATCAACCATCGACTACTATCGCCTGATCATTTCCACCTATCGTGAACGGAAAGGCGACGAAAGTTATCCCTCCGTGGTCATTAACAGCATCGATTTGAATACCGTGCGCGATCTGGTCACCGCGGGACAATTGAAGTCACTGGCCGAGCACCTCGTCTCTGAGATACACAAGCTGGCACGAGCCGGCGCTCATCTCGGCTTGCTGGCAGCCAATACGCCGCACATCGTTTTTGACGAGATTCAGCAAGGGTCCCCCATTCCGCTCATCAGTATCGTTCAGGCAACTTGCCATGCCGCCAAGACTCTGGGCTTAAATCGGCTTGGTCTGGTTGGCACCCGTTTTACCATGCAAGGCCGATTCTATTTCGACGTCTTTTCCCGGCAGGACATCACGCTGGTAGTGCCCGATGAAGACGAACAAACCTATATTCATGACAAGTACATGAACGAACTGGTCAACGGAATGTTTTTGCCCGAAACCCGCCAGCAATTACTTAACATCGTCCAAAGATTGAAGAACCGGGATCACATTCAAGCCCTGATCCTCGGTGGAACGGAACTGCCCCTGATTTTGCGCGATGCTGATGCGGGCATCCCATTCCTGGATACCGCACGCATTCACCTCGGGGCCGCAGTTACCCAGCTGTTGTCCTGACTTCTGCATCCCGTTTAACACTTTGCGCAAGCTCCGATAACTCGGCATACTTTCATCTGTGCTCTCGCCAGCCGATCTCCGAGCCGTGTCCGGCTTCATTGATTACTTGAAGATCGAAAAGGGATTGGCGCCTCTCACGGTTACCGCCTACCGGGCCGACATTGGCCAATTTGTTGACTTCCTTCAAAAACGAAAACGCGGTTTGCTTGCTGCCCGCCGCAACGATGTTCGGGATTTTATCCAACAATTGTTCGCGAACTCTGTGGACGGACGTTCCGTGGGCAGAAAACTCTCGGCCTTACGCCACCTGTACCGCTATCTGCTGATGGATAAAGTTGTCGAGCGCGATCCCACGCTGAATATCGACTCACCGAAACAGTGGAAGGTGCTGCCCAAGTCACTGGCTCGGGATGAAATCGAGCGCCTGCTACGAAACCCTACATTGACGCGAGATCATCAGGAGGCTCAAGCCATTTCTGCTCGTGACCGCGCGATGCTGGAAGTCTTCTACGCTGGGGCTCTGCGCGTTTCAGAAATCATTGCCATCAAACTCGAGGATCTGAAGCTTGATCTTGGATATGTGCTGGTCCGGGGCAAAGGAGACAAGGAACGGGTTGTTCCCCTGGGTCGCGCGGCGCAAGAAGCTTTGAATAAGTACGCGCAAGACTCACGCATGCTTTTGACCAAGGGGAGAATATCTCCTCTCCTCTTTGTCGGAAGAGGCGGACGAAAGTTGACCCGCCAGCGTATATGGCAAATGGTTCGAGCGGCGGCTGAGGGCACGGGAAGAAACGTCAGCCCGCACATGCTGCGCCACAGTTGTGCCACGCACATGGTGGAAAATGGCGCCGATCTACGCACGGTGCAGACAATTCTGGGCCACGCCGACATTTCTACTACCCAGGTCTACACCCACGTGGCCCTCGATCGCCTGAAAAGCGTCTATCAGAAATATCATCCCCGAGCGAAGGCCCGCGCATGAGAATTTCAAATGACGATGGAGGCGCGGGCGTCCTCGCCCGCGCGAACCCTGCGCCCAAGCCTACGGTTGTTTCAAAAGCGGTTTACCAGTTTCTTCGCTCTTTGCGGGAGCGCAACGTATCGCCGCACACGATCAAGGCTTACAACCAGGACCTTAGAACTTTCACGAGCTATGTTGGCTCTCGGGATTGGAAGGCTATCGATCACATCACCATCCGTGGATTTCTCTCGCAGTTGTATGAAAAGGGCCTGAGCAAGACTTCCGTAGCGCGTTCCTTGGCTGCGGTGCGTTCTCTCTATCGCTGGTTGGCTCAGGAAGGCGTTGTAGAACAGAATCCGGCGGCGTTGGTTTCCACTCCGAAGCTGGCCAAGAAACTTCCGCGTGTCCCAACGATGGAGGAAATGAATGGGGTATTGGACGGACAACTTCCCGGGATCGCATCCTTCGCGGAACGCGACCGGCTGATGCTCGAACTGCTGTACGGATGTGGAATTCGCAATTCCGAATTGATCGCAGTGAATCTCGAAGATGTCCGGCTCAGCGCCGAAGCGATTCTGGTCCGCGGCAAAGGCAAGAAGGAGCGGTATGTACCTTTCGGCGACTCGGTAAAAGCAGCCTTGCTTGCATATCTTCCCGCGCGACAGCAACTGCTGGCACTCAAGCGCAAGAACACGCCCGCGCTGCTCACCAACCTGCGCGGCGGCCGGCTTACCACCCGGAGCGTAGGCCGCATCATCAAGAGAATTGCGGTCGCGAAGGGGCTCTCACCTGATGTTCATCCTCACACGCTTCGGCACGCGTTTGGAGCCCACCTGCTCGAGGAAGGCGCTGACCTGCGCGCAATCCAGGAGATGCTCGGCCACGAGCGCCTATCGACTACTCAGCGTTACACGCAGCTCTCCATGAAGCACGTGCTCCAGGTGTATGATCAAACTCATCCGCGCGCAAAGTAACTCCTTCCCAACCTGCAAGGCGAGCAATTACCTCGGTAATTTGGTTGCACCACCAGTTTTGCTCGAACATGTAACTGCGAGGAGTTGTGCGCAAGACCACCAAAGAGCTCCTGTTGTTGTTTTTCCTGGTGTTGATCGCCGCCGCCATTCAGAATCTGGTGGCTTCGCAGCGCATGGCCCTGGTGTTCTATTTTCTGCCCACGCTGTATTCCGCGTACAATTTCGGGCGTCGCCACGCCACTCTCACTGCGCTTGGCAGCGTGGTCGTAGTCGTTTCGCTCACTGTCCTGAATCCTGCGATTTTCAGCCGCCGCCTCGATCTGCCTCCGCCCTTCGACTCGCGTTGGCTTGATCTTACCGTCTGGGGCGGCGTCCTGATAATTGCTGCCTATGCAATGGGGACATTGTATGAGCGAAGTCAGAAAAGCCTTAACGAATTAAAGGACGGTTACGAGGGGTTGCTGGTTATCCTGCAGCATTTCCTCTCCAACCAGAAATATAGTGAAGCGCACTCCTATCGCATTTCCATGTATGCCACGAAAATTGCCGAATCTCTCGGGCTCGATGGGAGAAGCACGGAAGATGTCCGCACGGCGGCGTTGTTGAGCAACGTGAATGAATTAGGTATCAGCAATGACATTCTGTTCAAAGCAGCGAATCTCTCGCAGGAGGAGATTGAAAAAGGTTTCAAACAGAGCAGAACCAGTTTCAAGGCTGAAGACATGGGCAGCATCCTGAAACGTGCAATCCCGATTCTTGTCGGAGCGCAGCAGCTCAGGAGAACCGGATCCATTCCTGCAGATGCTCCGGTCGAAGTGCAGGTGCTGACTCTGGCGGAAAAATTCGAGTCTCTCGTGAGTGATCCCCGTGGCGGCAAAATGTCTCCGGCGCAAGCTGTCGAATCGATTTCCAAAGGATTCGCCGCGAAATACGATTCCATGATCGTCGACGCATTTGTTAAAGCTTTCACTCAGCAGGCCCAGGGTGCCGGCGCTTAATACGACTATTCCCGATTGTCATCCTGAGGAGGCGAAGTCCGGCGCTCCGCGCAGGACTCCCGACCAAGGATCTAGGCATTTAGCCTGAGACCCCCCGGATCACACGTTTTCTTTCCGCAATTCATTCCACATTCCAACGACTTCCTCTCGCAGCTGCGCCGTCAATTTCTCATAAGCTGTTTCCGAAGCTTCTGATTCCGTGGACGGATAGATTGCATCCCCAAACCTCATTCTCAAAGGCGCGAACTTGAAGAATCGCTTTCCACGCGGCCACGCTTCGTAGAAACCGTCAATCGCCAGCGGAACAATCGGCGCCTGCATGTGGATGGAAAGAATTGCGGCGCCTTTGCGGAAAACCTTCGGGATTCCATCGATGCTGCGTTCCCCCTCTGGATAAAGCATCAGCACAAGCCCATGTTGCAACCCATAAGCCCCGGCCCGCATTGCGGGGACCAGGTTCGCGTCAGGATCGAGCACAACCACGCGCAGCCAGCGCGCCAGCATGCGCATGAATCCGGCTCCGAAGATCTCGCTTGTCCCGACGGCAAATAGCTTCTGAAAAATGTGCCACGGCAGGACTGACATGAGAATTACCGGATCCAGAAAGCCCTGGTGATTGGAGCAAATAATGTAGGGCCCACGGGCCGGCAACTTCTCCAGTCCCCCGACTCGGAGTTGGAACCGGTCATACGCGAATAGCAACACAAAACGGGTGAGCGTATACCAGAAGTGTTCTGCAATAGGCCGGGGGCGAACCAGTCCCAGAACCTCGGGATCAGTCGATTGCTCGCGCAGGATCGATTTCCATCCGGCCAACTGATCGCCTGCCAGCGGCTTACCGCCCCTTGAGCTTTCCCGGACAGCTTCCACCAGCTCGCGCACGGTATAGATTTCAGCCAGTCTCGACTCCTCAACATCGCCGCCAAGCCACTGTTCAAGCTCGACCAGCAGCTCGATGCGCTGCATGGAGTCGAGCCCCAGATCAAGCTCCAGATTGTCCGCGGGACCGATTTCCGTCTGTGCCCCCTTGGTGGCCCGACGAATCAAATTGAGTGCGCGCTGGACCTCCGGCTGCTCAAGCCATGCACTATCTTCCGCCGACAGCGAACTGCCACTATCGAGTTGCGGTTCAGATTCCTGTTCCTTACCCGCCCGCACCAGTTTCTCGATTTCAAAACGCTTCAGTTTGCGCGTAGTGGTGCGAGGCAAATCCTGCTGCCAGATTTCATAGCTGCCAATGCGCTTGGTAGTGGGGAGCTGGGCGGACAAAGTCTCAACATCAAACCGGATGACCTCTCTGGAGTTGACAATCTTGCGCTGCCTCAGCAACTCGAAATTCGGCACGATCGCTCCGTGCAACCGCTCAGAAGTTGGATCACCCGGACGAGCCTCCAGCGCCATCACACAGATCTCTTTGATAAATGGAGAGTGTAGATAGTGACTCTCAACCTCCTCCGGATAGATGTTCTTCCCGTTGCTGAGTACGATCAGTTCCTTCTTGCGTCCGGTGATGAACAGATTCCCTTGCCCATCGAAGTAGCCAAGATCACCCGTGTACAGCCAGCCATCCTTCAGCACAGCAGCCGTCGCGTCCAGCCGGTTCCAGTAACCTTTCATCACAATCGGCCCGGAGATAGCAATTTCCCCTACAGACTGCCCGCCATTCTCCTGCGGCTGCGGATCGATGATCTTTCCCGTGACGCCCGGCAGCGCTTGCCCCACGGAGCCAATTACGTTGCGCTGCGGAGAATTTACGAATGCTGCACCCGTGGTCTCGGTCAAGCCGTACGCCTGCAGCACGTCGATTCCCATGGCATGGAAGTCTCGCGCAATTTGCGGATCGAACCGCGAACCGCCGGTGACCAGGTACCGCATTCGGATACCAAACACGGCGTGAACTTTTCTGAAAAAAATCTGTCCCGCATTGATTCCGGCCCGCCGTAGAACGCGGTTCAGCGTCATCAACGTCCGAAACGCGGACTGCATGGTCCGGCCACGAGAAGCAATTTCTTTGAAGATCCTTTCGTAGATGAGATAGAAGAACTGAGGCACGACCGCGAATGCCGTGATTTGTCTTTCCTGCAGCGCTCGCAAGAGCTCAGTCGTATTCAGCGTTTCTAAGTACACGACGCGCGCTCCGCAGGCCAAAGGCAGCAGCAGGTTCGCCATTTGTGCCAGGACGTGGAACATCGGGAGCACGCCCAGCACGGCGTCTCGAGGCCCGAGCTGCGCCCACCGGAAGACCGCATCCGCTTCCCCCAGCAGGTTCGCATGCGTGAGCATCACCCCTTTGGGATCCGCCGTAGTGCCTGAGGTGTAGAGGAGCACGGCGACACTATCCGGATTCACTGTGACTGCTTCGAATTTGCCGGGCCCTTCGCGAAATATGGTGTCGGACTCAGCCACCACATGCTCAGGCAATCGGGGCATTGCCTGATGTGAGTTTTGCAATTCAGATTCACGCGTATCGTGGAGACCAAGTGCCGTCAACACGATGCCAACACTCAATCCTTGTAGGGAGTTCTGCGCCAGCGCTAAGTGCTTCTGATCGCAAAACAGAAGCGAAGTACCGCTGTCGCGGAGCAACTTGACGATCTGTTCTGAGTTCAAGGCCGTGTCCAGAGGCACCACTGTGCATCCAGCAGCGATGATTCCCAGATACGATGCTACCCAGAGCGGGTCATTGCTGGCCAGGATCGCGACACGGGCTCCCGGCAAGTTCTTATCGACAAGCCACCTTCCGATACATTCCGCCATCCGTCGCAGTTTTGAATAGGAATGACTCTCAACCGCGTCCCGGTGCTGAATTTCAACAGCGATGCTGTCTGGCCATCTCTCGGCACACTCAACAAACCGGTCGTAAAAACTAGCCATGGCGGTTGCTGAAATATACCTGAAGCAACGGCGTAATTACCGCCTCCGCACTTCCTCTCGAACGTCTCGCCACAGGACGCGGTTCTCGGCCCTTTTTGCAGGTCGAGTCCCATTAATGTCGAGTCCCATTAATTAGGAACTAGCCCAGGCCTAAATCCGCTTGCTTCGCGGCGCAAGTGTTGTAAAAGTCCTGCCCCGCGGCACTTCCCCCCGGAAGTCATTGGCCCGGCCCTGTTGACGTACGCATAGTGGCGACGTTTGTGTAGCTGGGGGTAGGGTGTATGACGTCCCTTTGCACGGTTTCGCTTGCGCTATTGCCCGGTATATCAGCCCTCCTGCTTCTTCCTATTGCCGGAGCAGCCGGGTCGAATTAACTCCCCGGAATTCGCCCCTCTCAGGTGCATAATATGACTCACCTTGAGTTCGCATATCTGTCTAAGACAGAGAGGTCAGCACAGAGCAGTCCAGCATGCAATCTCCGATTGAGTTGAATACCGAACCTGCTCCTCCGCTGGATCAGGAGAGCCCGCCGCAGGTCACTGGCCCCACGCCGGCCTGGTATCAACAATTTCGCTACCCTTTTGTGATTTCCGCGGCCGTATTGGCCCTCGCCAGCGCAGCAGTTCTTTTCAATCTCCGCAGAACATCAGCCAAAAGTGCTGCGCACCCTTCCAATTCCAAGCTCGCTCGGAACGGGACGATGCGACTAAAGGGCACTACAGAAGCCGTCCAGATGCGAGCTATCATTGCACCCCTCCTGGCCGGCGAACACGCGCCCACACTAACGATTACAAGGCTGGCTACCAACGGTAGCAGGGTGAAGCAAGGAGGCGTACTGGCCGAGTTCGACCGGCAAGCTCAGATTCGCGAGTTCATAGATAAACAGGCGGAGTATCAGAAGTTAGGTAATCAAGTTATCGAGGAGCAGGCGAAAGAGATTGCCGCCCGTGCCAAAGACGAAACTGAGATCAAGCAGGCGGAAAGCAGCTTGAGCAAAGCCGACCTGGAGCTGCAGAAACGCGAATTGCTCTCGAACATTGATGCCGAGAAGGCACAGGAGGCTCTGGAAGAAGCGCAAGCTACGTTACGCCAGCTCCGCGAGACTTTTGACCTGAAACGAAAGGCCGCCTCGGCGGCCATCCGCCTTCTCGAAATCCAGCGCGACCGAGCGGCACAGGTAATGCAACACGCGAAGGCGAACGCCGAGCTCATGCAAATTCGTTCCCCCCTCGACGGCGTGGTCGTGCTCAACATTATTTGGAAACAGGGAAGTGGGGGAGAGGTTCAGGAAGGCGATCAGGTCGAAGCCGGCGTTAGCTTTATGCAGGTAGTTGATCCCACCCTGATGCAAGTACGCACATTTGCCAACCAGGAGGATTTCCTCAGCCTTCAAATCGGTCAAACCGCGAAAGTTCATCTCGATGCCTACCCGGAGCTGGTTTTTTCGGGCAGGCTGGAAGAAATGGCTCCGGTTGCAAGGTCTGGAGATTTTTCCTCCAAACTCCGGGCCTTCACCGTCATTTTTTCGATTTCCGGCAATGACGCCAAGCTGATGCCTGATCTCTCCGCCGCAGTTGACGTAGATCGCACCACGCAAGGCAGCGCAGCCGGTACGTTCTAGTGATTAGCATGACCAGCTTGCGCATGCTTTGGGTACGTCGTCGGCCTATGATTGCGGTCGCAATTCTCCTGCTCGGCAGCGGGCTTCTGCTGGGTGCGGTTCGCTATGGCCATCGTGTGCCCACAATCCCCACCCTGGAGGTGAAACGGGGCGAGTTTATTGACTCTGCCCAGTTTCACGGCCAAATAGCTGCGCTGAAATCGATAAGCATCTCCGCCCCTGCCGAAGCCCAGAACTTACAGATTCTCAAGATCGCCAGCGATGGCGCCCAGGTAAAGCAGGGAGATTCTGTCGTTGAATTCGATAAAACAAAGACCCAGCAGGAGCTGGCGCAACACCGGTCATCGGCTCGGTTCACGCAGGCGGATATCGAGCAGGCCCGCGCCAAGGCGCGTTTAACGGAAGAACAAGACCTGACCGCGGTCGCCAAGGCCCGCTACGACCTCGAGGCCGCCAAGCTGGATGCGGGCAAGCAAGAAATTGTTTCCAAAATTGAAGGTGCCGAAGCCCGGTTGAAAGTCGATGATGCCGAACAAGAGCTTCGCGAGGCGGAAGAGAAGCTCAAGTCAGATCGCAATGCAAGTCAGGCAGCTATCAACGGCAAAATCCAGGCCAGTGAAAAGGCGGCATTTGACGTGCAGCGGGCTGAGCGTGCTTTATCGAAGATGACATTGCAGGCGCCGTCGGCCGGCATGATTAGCCTTGTTCGCGCCTGGCATGTGGAAGGGCCGTCACCTTTTAAGGTCGGCGACACCGTCTGGCCAGGCGCACCCATCGCTGAGATCCCGGAGGCGTCGTCCCTGCGGGTCTCGGCGCGCGTGGACGAAACAGAACGCGGCCGTTTGGCGGTAAAGCAGCCTGTTACCGTACAACTGGATGCCATTCCCGACCGCCAATTCACTGGCGCGATCGAGCAGATCAGCACCTTAGCCTCAGAAGATTTTTCTGCGGGCTGGCCTGTCCCCAGAAACTTTGATCTACGGATTACGCTCCTCCAGACCGACCCACGCCTCAAACCTGGGATGACCGCCCATGTCACTGTCGTTGTAGATCGTCTTCCGGATGCGCTTTCCATTCCAGTTCAGGCTTCCTTCCAAAAACAGGGTGACACCCTCGCCTATGTCTGGAATGGCTCAAAATTCCGCGAACGTGTAATCGAAGTGGGGAGAAGAAGTGGTGACCGAATTCTGGTGTCAAAAGGTTTGCAGCCCGGCGACCGTGTCGCCCTGAAAGACCCGAGTGGGAAGGAGTAATACTGGGTGAACCGCCGGCGCGCCATTACGGCGGGAATTGCCGCGGTCGTGCTTCTGGCTACGATCAGATTCACGATGACGGGCCGTAGCGACGTCGCTTCTACGGAAGACGACGTGCCTCTCGCTGAGGTGAAGCGCGGAGAACTCGATCTCAAGGTTTACACCACCGGTGAACTCAGTGCCAGCCATTCCATGATGCTCACCGCTCCGGCCATCGGTGGGGGCGCCCTTCGAATCACGCGTTTGCTTCACACCGGAGTGCCCGTCAAGAAAGGGGACGTAGTCGCCGAATTTGATCCAGTCGAGCAACGTTACAAATTGGATCAAAGCCGTTCCGAGTTACTGCAGGCGGAGCAGGACATCATCAAAGCCAAGGCCGACGCCGCGGTCCAGGCAGCTCAGGATAAAGTGGAACTCCTGAAGGCCCGCTTCGGGGTGAGGCGCGCCGAGTTGGAAGTGCAGAAAAATGAACTCGCCAGCACGATCGACGCGACCAAGAACCGGCTGGCCCTGGAACAGGCCAAACGTTCACTGGCCCAGCTGGAACAGGATGTCAAGTCGCACTCGACTTCCGACAAAGCAGGCATCGATCTGGCGCAGGAGAAGTGGAATAAAGCCAAGCTTGCAATGGATCAGGCGCAAGAGAACATCCAGAAAATGCGCGTCACTTCTCCAATGGACGGGCTGGTCGCGATTCAGAAGAACGTCGATTCCACGGGCGGAATGTTCTTCAGGGGCACGTCGCTGCCCGATTATCGCGTCGGGGATCAAGCCCAGCCAGGCAGTGCTGTCGCCCAGGTAATCGATCCGCGGGAAATGGAACTCACGGCCAAAGTCAGCGAACTGGAACGCGGCAATATCAATCTTGGACAGCCGGTTGAAATTCAGTTTAATGCTTTGCCCGGTGCAATCTTCCACGGTAAGGTGAAATCCGCAGGTGGCATGGCGCAGCAGCAGAATTTCTGGGAAATGGATGCCGGAAGCACGTTTGATGTTTCCATTCAACTGACCGACTCCGACTCCCGTGTCCGCCCCGGACTGACCGCACAAGTCGTAATTGTCGGAGACAAGAAACCGAACGTGCTGTACATCCCTCGCCTTGCAGTGTTTCAAAGAGACGGCAGGCAGGTCGTTTACCTCAAGAACCCCAGAAGCTTCGACCAGCACGAAATCAAGGTTCAATTTGAAAACGAGAGCCGTGCGGCCGTTGAAGGGCTGAAGGAAGGCAACGAGATCGCATTGATGGATCCCACCGCGCCGAGAAAATCTGGTAGGTCGACAGCTCCTGCGGGCCTTGCTGGAGGAACCCCGTAGTGCCTGTACTCACCTCGTCCCCGCCTCTGCGCGCCTTTGACTACAAACAATGGATTCCCGATTTGAGCCTCGGCTTCCAGAACCTGCTGGCTCACCGTCTTCGTACGTTACTGACAATGCTGGGCATGATCTTCGGTGTCGCCGCAGTAGTCTCCATGCTTTCCATCGGGGCCGGTGCGCGCCAGAAGGTGATGGCTCTGATCGAACAGATGGGAGTGCACAATCTCATCATCGAAGCAAAAGAAACCACTGAATTTCAAGCCCACATCCAATTGCGCAAGATTTCTCCCGGTTTGACGTTGCAGGATTTTCGCATCATTGGCGACGACGTCGGGGACATTGCCGCTGCGACGCCCCGCAAACGGTTTTCACCCACGAAAACGATTCCAAAGTCCCAGCAGGATCCTCCCGTCGTTTACGGAGTGAATCCGCACTACACCGAGATCTCCGGGCTGCGCCTCATTCAGGGACGCTTTTTCGATCAACACGAGGAAGACCGCGCCGATGCCGTGTGCGTGCTAGGCGCAGCGGCAAGATCGAACCTTTTTGGGGCGGCAAATCCGATCGATCAGTACGTCAAGCTCAACGAACAGTGGTTTCGCGTCGTTGGCGTGGCCAGCCCGCAACTAAGTTCAAAGACAGAAATTGCGGGGATCCCGACTCAGGATTTGAACAATATCGTTTACATGCCCCTCAACGCCGCGATGCTGCGCCTCGAAGACAACTATAGTATGTTTCGTGACGAGATCGACGGCATCTACCTTCGCTTGCGCGAAGATGTTGAGGTTCCAGGCGTTGCCCAGGTAGTTCGAGCCATTCTGGATTCCACTCACCACGCTGTCAGCGATTTCAGCGTAATCGTGCCCTCCGAATTGCTTGCCGAGCAGAAGCGCACGGAACGCCTGTTCAACGCGGTGATGGTCGCGATCGCGTCGATCTCTCTGCTCGTCGGTGGCATTGGCATCATGAACATCATGCTGGCGAGCATCCTGGAGCGCACCCGTGAAATCGGCGTCCGGCGCGCGGTCGGCGCTCGCCAGTTCGACATCGTTCGCCAGTTCGTGGTCGAAGCCACCATGATTTCCTTGGTGGGCGGCAGCTTTGGCATCATCTTCGGCTTCATCATGTCGCGCCTGATCGCCTGGCTTGCCGGATGGTCCACCATCGTTACGATCAGCTCCATCGTCCTCGCGTTTGTTGTTTCGATCACGGTTGGACTCGTATTCGGAATCTATCCTGCAATGAAAGCCGCCCGCCTGGATCCGGTGGAAGCAATTCGTTACGAATAAGAACGTTCTTGCCAGGCGCAGGACGGGTCCAGAACTATACTCAGAACGAATTCTGGAGGTTGAGATGAAGTTGTATCGCGTTGGGACTTGTGTTCTTGCAGTATTGGCTTCAATCCAGCCCGCGATGGCGCAATTTCGTGAAACCTACCACGGCCTGCTCACGAAACAGGTAAGCTCCGCCAAATTATCGGAGCCGCAACACCTGCGCGATTACGTTTCCGACGGCAAACTGCGACTCAGTTTGAAGGATGCGATTAGGCTTGTGCTTGAAAACAACAGCGACATCCGAATCAAGGAAGCGCCGGTCGAAAACGCGAAGTTTTCTCTCCTGCGCGCTTACTCGCCGTTCGACCCTCTGCTTCAAAACACTACCAGTGTGAATCGTTTTTCGTACCCCGGGTTCAGCGAGGTGCAGGGGGAAGGCACGTTTGACTTGTTGATTCACTCCAACCAACTCAACTACACACAAACTTTTCAGACCGGCACGAATCTGTTGGTTGGACTCGGCGCTACCAGGAATTCCTCAAACAGCGCGTTCTACTTTATTAACCCTTATTACCAATCGGTTTTCAACCTGCAGCTTACCCAGCCGCTGCTCCGCAATCGCTGGCGATTTGAGAATCGCGCTCCTCTGCTCATTGCGAGGAAGAATCTGCAGCAATCGCGCGCAACTTTCGAAGCTCAGGTAAGCGATGCTTTGCTCAGAGCCGTGATCGAGTACTGGGCGGTGGTCCAGGCCCGAGGCAATCTGGGTGTAGCGCAAAAATCGCTCGAAGCCGCGGAGGCGAGCTATCAGCATGACAAGCGCGCGCTGGAGCTCGGCGCTCTTCCTCCGCTTGATATCTACCGCTCCGAATCCGAGGTTGCATCCCGCCGGGTACAGGTGATTCAAGCCGAATACACGCTCAAACAGGTAGAGAACGATTTGCGTCTGACGATCGGAGCCGATCAGGATACGTATGCGCAGGCCCTCGATCTCGATCTGACAGAAAAGCCCGAACCGGAGGGCGAACTGCGAGTTATTGATGCGGGCACTGCACTACAGGAGGCGCTCACAAAACGGCCAGAGCTCCAGGCCGCGCAGCATGCGCTCGACAACGACGACACCAGGATTCGGCTGGCCCAGAATCATCTTCAGCCTGACCTCTCCCTGGCCGCGATCTATCAAAGTAACGGGATCGGCGGGAATCAATTCAGCCTCACGACCGGCCAGCTGATCTCGAGGGGAGGATTGGGGACATCCTTCAGTCAGCTCTTTGGCTTTGGCTTTCCCAGTTACGGCGCCATCTTGACTCTGAACTTACCCATCAAGAACCGTGCCGCGCAGGCCGAGGTGGGAACCGCATTGGTGACTCGTCATAGCGATTTGTACTTCATGCAGCAAGGGCGTGAGCAGATAGGCCTGGATGTGAGCAACGCCGTGCATCAGTTGGAACTGGCCAAACTCACTTTGGCCGCCGGCAAAACGGCCCTCGACCTGGCACAAAAGTCGCTGGCAGCCGAGCAACGAAAATACCAGCTGGGAGCGCAGAGTGTTTTCTTCCAACTCGACGCGCAGACGAGGCTGGCATTGGCCGAAGCCAACCTCTTGCAGGCCCAGATCAATTATCAGACTGCGATTGCGGCCGTGGATCGCGCGACCGGAAGTTTGCTGCAGTCTTACCAGGTGGAGATTTCAGAGCTTACCCGCTAGCTTTACAGGCGAGTCCTATTCGTACCGTAACGCCTCGATCGGATGAAGCCGCGAAGCACGTATCGCCGGTACCATCCCGCTTACCAACCCGACGGCAATCAGGATTACCGTGGCTACAATCAGCGTAGCCGGAGCAATGATAAGCCGGATGTCACCGGCTTCCGCATTCTTGGCGAACGCGCTGTACAGAGTCAGTCTCCCGACCGAGAGCGCAACCGCATAGGCCAGGATGACTCCCAGCACTCCTCCAATAAACGTAATCGTCAGCGCTTCCGCCAGAAACTGGAAAAGGATGTGCCGCTTGCGCGCGCCTAGCGCCTTCACCACGCCGATCTCGCGGGTACGCTGAGACACCGAGACAAGCATGATATTCATCAAGCCGACTCCGCCGATGCCCAACGTCAGCGTCCCGATGAAGGCGAGCAGGATCTTCAAACCAAGCGTGATGATCTGGAACTGATAAACCTGATTCATCAGATTAAATACTCTCACCGCTTGGCGATCGCTCTGATTGAACTTGTGCAGCGTTGCCATGGTGCTCCGTGCCGCGAGCTCCAGTTTCTGAAACTCATTGGTGTCGTAATTGAACCAGATGGAATCCAGGTAGTGGACGTTTTTCAGGTCCCCCATAGTGGCGAACGGAACGTAAAGCACACGATTGATATCGTCATCTCCCTCCTGCATCTTCGCGCTAAGCACTCCAATCACTTCGAAACTGATCCCGTCAACGCGCACGCGCTCACCTAACGCATTCCGACCCGAGAATAGTTTCTCCTTCGCCTCGGAACCGATTACGGCCACCCGCGCGTGCTGCACCTCATCTTCATAGCCATAGAAACGCCCTTGTGCCAATTTCAGCGCACGGATCGAAAAAACATTCGGATAATTCCCGGTTACAAAAAACTTGAATGTCCGCGTCTCATATTGGATGTTGGCCTGCTTGCTTGCCTCTGGGGTAATGCGGCTAATCTGGGGGATGTTGGCGGAGAGAACATCCACATCTTCCATCGTGAATCGGATGGGAACGCCGGCCTTCTGCCCACCAGCCTGCATCGATGTGCGGTTCGGCTCCAGGATCATCACTTTGGTGCCGAAGTTGGCAAAAATATTCGTGATCGCCTGTCCGAATCCGTTCCCGTACGCCAGCAACATGACCACCGTTGCGATGCCCCATGCCATGCCCAGCATAGTGAGAGCAGTGCGCCGCCGGTTGTACCGCATGGCCGCGTAAGATTCCCGAAGCAGATCACGAAGCATGAATTATTCCTGGCGGAGTGCTTCTACCGGCTGCAGCATCGCTGCTTTCCGCGCGGGATACAGCCCTGCCGCCACACCCGCAGCTGTCAGGCTGCCGATCGCTAAGATCGCCGACATGGGCACCAGCTTAGGGGGATCAAATCCGGTTGGACCCTGCTGCTGGGTACCCAGCGCCGCCATCAACGCAGTGGCCAGGGCCATGCCGATCACGCCGCTTACAAACGTGATGAGAGTTCCTTCCAGAAAAAACTGAAACAAAATATTCCGATTGGTAGCTCCCAACGCTTTGCGCAGTCCAATCTCATGCGTGCGCTCGCTTACAGTGACTAACATGATGTTAATCACGCCAATCGCCCCCAGGGCCAGCGTTATTATTCCCACGCCCCCCAGAAACATGTCCATAGCATCGAAGACGGTGCCGATCATCTTGGACTCCTGCACGCTGTCCCAACCATCGAAAGCGTTTTCATCGTGGTAATCAAAACCGTGATTGCGCGCAATTAATTTGTGAACCTCGTCCTGTGCCAGCACGTGCTCCTGGGTCACCCGCGGCTGATAATTGATAAAGGAGATGGCATTCCGCTGGTTCTCGGCCTTAAGCGGAAAATAGGTGCGCATCACTTGAAACGGGATGTACGCGTGCATGTTCAGTGTGTTGTTGTCCCCCCGCCCAACCCGCCGCACCGTGCCCACCACTTCGAAGCGAATGCCATTCAGCAGAATCTTGGCCCCAAGAGCTGGACGTCCTAGAAACAGGTTGTGCGCGATTTCATCGCCGAGCACGATTACATTGCGCTTTTGAGACTCGTCCATCCCGTTTAGCCAGCGCCCCTGCTTCAGAGGCAGGTACCGAATCTGGTTGTACTGCGGTTCCACTCCCATCAATTCGCCGTTCGCAGTGGCGAACTCGCTCACTGCGCGTATGTCATTCCGCGTAAGAACAGGAGAAGCATGGCCAACATGCGGGGCTTCTCTTTGGATAGCAACGTAATCCTCATAGGTGAGCAGATAATTGCGCGCAGAATTCATGTTGCCCTGCACCACCGGCGTGCGCCCCGGGAAAATAAACATGATGTCGTGCCCAAACTCAGCCAACACCCGTTTGTTGCCCGAACGAAAGCCTTCGCCAAGACCAACGAGCAGCAGCAATGATCCCACTCCCCACGCAATGCCGAACATGGTTAGGAACGAGCGCAGCTTATGTACCCAGAGGTTACGGAAGATCTGCGCGAAGATGTCTAGAATCATGCGCATGACTATGACATTGTACCGTCGGCTTTGGCTTCAGCGTCGCCTCGCACGGGAGATATGCGTGTAATCGGTTGATACGAATATCGATCTCGTGGGGTTGCAGATCGCCAGAGTCGCGGCCATGCCCACATTGTTGCAAGCGCAAACAACCGTCAACTTTGCAATGAGATGCATCGTGACTTTCCTAATCGGAAGGGCAACGCCCAGGGTGATATCGGTGGCACAGGGACGCGAGGTTAAACTTTGATTCTATGGCGCTGGAGTGTCTACTTCTGACCCAAGATGCGGCCTTGCTGAATGCCATCAGGCCCAAGTTCGCTGAGCTGGGGGTTGAGATCGTAATGCGGAACGACGCCGGTCTGGCAGTCGAACTCTCGAACCGTCGTCACCTCGACGGCTTCCTCATCGATTGTGACGACGTACCCGGCGGAAGAGAGGCGCTCATACAGATTCCGGCAAGCCCCGCAAATCAGAAATCCATAGTGTTGGGAATCGTGAACGGTGGAACATCCATCGCACAGGCGCTAGAGATAGGTGCGCAGTTCGTGTTAACCAAACCGCTTCAGGAAGAACGTTTATGTAGCTTCCTTGACTTTGCCATCCCTAAGATGGAGCGTGAGCACAGGCGTTACTTCCGTCATCCAATCGACCTGCCCATCCAGCTTCAACTGCATGATGAG
>Ga0075433_10000125_pt1 | contig 38878 bp, 29 predicted proteins | sample RhiMethybrSRZTD2_FD_75299 | JGI IMG/M metagenome (GOLD analysis project Ga0075433, IMG submission 75299) | Populus rhizosphere microbial communities from Tennessee, USA - Rhizosphere MetaG P. TD hybrid SRZTD2 | ecosystem: Host-associated > Plants > Roots > Rhizosphere > Soil | place: USA... | reverse complement strand
ATCATCATGATCGGCGAGATCGGCGGGGCGGCCGAGGAGGATGCGGCCGAGTTCATCAAGGCAGAGGCAAGGCGAGGCCGCAAGAAGCCGATGGCGGGCTTTATTGCCGGCATGACGGCACCGCCAGGCCGGCGCATGGGACACGCGGGTGCCATCATCGCCGGCGGCAAAGGCCGCGCCGAAGATAAGGCGGAGGCAATGAAATCGGCGGGCATTGCCGTCGCCGATAGCCCCGCCGCCCTCGGCACCACGCTGGCCAAGGTGCTGCAGAGTTAGCGCCCCTGCTGCCGGCAGTTTGGGCGCTGCCATGCGCCATGCCGGCTCGCACCTGCGCCGGCGTCGGCGTTGCCCAGATTTGGTGCACTTGCCGCCTGCGGGCAGGTCACGGCGAGCGCGCCCTTGCGAGCCGCCAATTTTGCGCGGCCCCGTTCCGGCCTTGTGCTGCTTGCCCGTCGCGGCGGGCGCGCTCTCAGGCCTGCTTGGGCGACGCGCGGCACACCCCGTCTAAAAGCCGGCCGCGGCATGTACTATATCCAGCAATGTGCTAGGTAGGCGCCGCCCGCGTAGGCGTTTGGTCACGTGCGTGTGCGATGGTGCCAGCCGTTCCTTCCAACCCGACGACGTTCGCAGCCCATGACCCGCCAGCCAAAGAACCAAGCTTTTGCGCAGACCTCGTTCCTGCAGGGGGCCAATGCCGCCTACATCGAACAGATGCAGGCACAATACGAGCGCAACCCGGGCTCGGTGACGGACGAGTGGCGCCATTTCTTTGCCAGTCTCAGAGAGGAGCAGCCGCACTTGGACGGCAGCGGCCACGACGGGCCATCCTGGGCCACGCCGCTTGCGAACCTGCAAGAGCGCAGCGAGCTCGTCGATGCCCTCACCGGCGATTGGGGCGGCATCGAGCGCACCGTTCGTGATCGCCTCAGCGCCCGCGCGCAGGCGCAGGGGCTGGCGCTTGATCCCATTGCCTCCGTGCGCGCCACCCAGGATAGCATCCGTGCGCTGATGCTGATCCGCGCCTATCGCGTCATGGGCCATCTGGCCGCCGACCTCGATCCCCTCGGGTTAGTGCAACGCAAGATGCACAAGGAGCTGCGGCCGGAGACCTATGGCTTCACGGAGGCCGATCTCGACCGGCCAATTTTCATCGACAAGGTGTTGGGCCTTGAAATCGCCACCGTGCGCGAAATTTTGAAGATCTTGCGGCGCACCTACTGCCGGCACATCGGGGTTGAGTTCATGCACATCACCTCGCCCGCGCAGAAGTCCTGGTTGCAGGAGCGCATCGAGGGTCGGGACAAGGAGATCACCTTCACCGTTGAAGGCAAGAAGGCCATTCTGAACAAATTGATCGAGGCCGAGACTTTCGAGAAATTCGCGGACATCAAGTATACGGGCACCAAGCGTTTCGGATTGGACGGCGCCGAGTCGATGGTGCCGGCGCTGGAGCAGATCATCAAGCGCGGCGGTCAGCTCGGGGTGAAGGAGATCGTCATTGGCATGGCGCATCGCGGGCGCCTCAATGTGCTCGCCAACGTCATGAGCAAGCCGCTACGCGCCATTTTCAATGAGTTCAAAGGCGGGTCGTTCAAACCCGATGATGTCGACGGCTCCGGCGACGTTAAATACCACCTCGGTGCCTCCTCGGACCGTGGCTTCGACGGCAACGCCGTCCACCTCTCGCTGACGGCCAACCCCTCGCATTTGGAGATCGTCGACCCCGTCGTCTTGGGCAAGGTGCGCGCCAAGCAGGATCAGCACGGCTGCAAGCCCGGCGAGCGCACGCCGGTGCTGCCGCTGCTCATTCACGGCGATGCCGCCTTTGCCGGCCAGGGCGTGGTGGCGGAGTGTTTTGGCCTGTCTGGGCTCAAGGGCCATCGCACCGGGGGCTCGATCCATTTCATTATCAACAACCAGATCGGCTTCACCACCAATCCCGGCTACTCGCGCTCCTCGCCCTATTGCTCGGATGTGGCCAAAATGGTGGAGGCGCCCATCTTCCACGTCAACGGCGATAACCCGGAGACCGTGGTGCACGTCGCCAAGATCGCTACCGAGTTCCGCCAGAAATTCCAGAAGCCGGTCGTCATCGATATGTTCTGCTACCGGCGGCACGGGCACAATGAGTCCGATGAGCCGGCCTTCACCCAGCCGCTGATGTATCGCGCCATCAAGGCGCATCCCTCGGTGGTGGAGATTTACGCCAAACGCCTGATCGAAGAGGGCGTGGTGACGGGACAGGATGTCGCCGGCATGACCGGGGCATTTCGCGCCCGGCTGGATGCGGAACTGGCCGCCGCCGACAGCTATAAGCCGAACAAGGCCGACTGGCTCGATGGCCGCTGGTCCGAGATCGGCTTTGCCGACGACGAGGCGCGGCGCGGCCAGACCGGCGTGGCGCTCGACACGCTGAAGGAGGTGGGGCGGCGCATCACCGCGATCCCGCAGGATTTCCACGCCCACAAGACGATTCAGCGCTTGCTGCAGCGGCGCCGTGAAATGGTGGAGACGGGCACGGGCATCGATTGGTCGATGGCGGAGCAGTTGGCGCTGGGCACCCTGCTCAATGAAGGCTTTCCCGTGCGCCTGTCCGGTCAGGACAGCGAGCGTGGCACCTTCTCGCAACGCCACTCGGTGCTGTTCGACCAGGAAACCGAACGCCGCTACACGCCGCTCAAGTACGTGGCTCCGGGGCAGGGACGCTTCGAGGTCATCAACTCGATGCTGTCCGAGGAGGCCGTGTTGGCCTTTGAGTACGGCTATACCCTGGCCGAGCCCAATGCGCTCACCCTTTGGGAGGCGCAATTCGGCGATTTTGCCAATGGCGCGCAGGTGGTGTTTGACCAGTTCATCTCCTCCGGCGAGCGCAAGTGGCTGAGAATGTCTGGCCTGGTTTGCCTACTGCCGCATGCCTACGAGGGGCAGGGACCGGAGCACTCCTCCGCGCGGCTCGAGCGCTTTTTGCAATTGTGTGCGGAGGACAATTGGCAGGTCGCGAACTGTACGACGCCGGCCAATTATTTCCACATCCTGCGCCGGCAGTTACATCGCAAATTCCGCAAACCGCTGGTGATCATGACGCCCAAGTCGCTCTTGCGCCACAAGCGCGTATTGTCAAATTTGGCCGAGCTGGGGCCAGGCACCTCGTTTCACCGCGTTCTGTGGGACGACGCGGAGGTTGATCGGAATGTCTCCGTGCGACTGCGGGGCGACCGCGACATCCGCCGGGTCGTGCTCTGTTCGGGCAAGGTCTACTATGATCTTTTCGAGGCACGCGCGGCGGCGGGCATCGATGACGTCTATTTGCTGCGCGTCGAACAATATTATCCGTTTCCCGCACGCTCGCTGATCAGCGAGCTTGGCCGCTTCGCCAACGCCGAGGTGGTTTGGGCGCAGGAGGAACCGAAGAACATGGGCGCTTGGAGCTTCATGGAACCGAACCTTGAATGGGTGCTGCAACACCTCGAGCTTCCCGCCAAGCGCCCCGCCTATGCTGGTCGGCCCGCCTCCGCCGCCACCGCCACCGGCCTTCTCAGCCGGCACAATCAGGAGCAGAAGGCACTGCTCGAACAGGCGCTCGCGGGCTAGAGGGGCGAGCTATGGCCATCGAAATCAGAGTGCCGGCGCTGGGCGAATCCGTCACCGAAGCGACAGTTGGGCAATGGTTCAAGCAGCCGGGTGATGCTGTGGCCGCCGACGAGCCCTTGGTCGAGCTCGAAACCGACAAAGTGACGGTCGAGGTGCCTGCGCCGTCGGCGGGCGTGCTCAAGGACATCAAGGTCCCGCAAGGAGGCACGGTCGCCGTCGGGGCACTGCTGGGTGCAATCGACAGCGCCCCGGCGGAGGCTGCTGTGGCCCCCAAAGCCGCCGCCGCGGCGGCGCCGGCTGCCCCGCCGACGGAAAAAGCCAAGCCGCAGCCGGCCGCGCCTCCGGCTAAGGCGGCGGAACGGCCCGGCCCTGCCGCCGAGCCGGCGAGCGATGGGGCCATGCCAGCGGCCCCGGCAGCGCGCAAAATCATGGCCGAACAGGGCCTCAGCGCCGCCGAGGTGGCGGGAACCGGCCGGCGCGGTCAGATCCTCAAGGAAGACGCCCAGGCCGCGCTGGCGCGTCGGGCCACGGGGCCGGCTACGACCCCCGCGGCGGGGAGCTATCTGCCCGCCAGTGTGGCGCCTGCGGCCCAGGCACTGCGCGCGCCCTCGGGGCCCAACGATGCCGCGCGCGAGGAGCGCGTGCGCATGACGCGGCTGCGCCAGACCATCGCGCGACGGCTGAAGGAGGCGCAGAACACGGCGGCCATGCTCACGACCTTCAATGACGTGGACATGAGCGCGATCACTGAGCTGCGCCGCGCGTACAAGGAGCTGTTCGAAAAGCGCTACCGCACCAAACTGGGATTCATGGCCTTTTTCGTTAAGGCCTGCGTGCAGGCCCTGAAGGAGGTGCCTGCCGTCAACGCCGAGATCGATGGTGACGATATTATCTACAAGAACTACTACCACATCGGCGTCGCCGTCGGCACCGATCGTGGCCTGGTGGTGCCGGTGCTGCGCGAGGCCGACCGGCTGTCCTTCGCCGAAATCGAGCAGGCCATCGGCGAGTTCGGCCGCCGCGCGCGTGAGGGCAAGCTCGGCATCGAAGAAATGCAGGGCGGCACGTTCACGATCTCGAACGGCGGTGTCTATGGCTCACTGCTGTCGACGCCGATCCTTAATGCGCCCCAATCCGGTATCCTTGGCATGCATCGCATCGAGGAGCGGGCCGTCGTGCGCAATGGTCAGATCGTCGCGCGTCCGATCATGAACCTGGCCCTCAGTTACGACCACCGTCTGGTTGATGGCCGTGAAGCGGTCACCTTCTTGGTACGCGTCAAGGAGTTCCTGGAGGATCCGCAGCGCCTCGTGCTGGAGCTTTGAGCGATGGCGGGGAGCTATGATCTGGTCGTGATCGGCACGGGACCCGGCGGCTACGTTTGCGCCATCCGCGCCGCACAGCTTGGCCTGAAGGTGGCTGTGATCGAGAAGCGCGCCACCCACGGCGGCACCTGTCTCAATATCGGCTGCATCCCGTCCAAGGCCTTGTTGCACGCCTCCGAGCGCTACGAGGAGGCTCGCCATCACCTGGCGGGCATGGGCATCGAGGTGGCGCCCAAGCTCAATCTCGCGGGCATGCTGGCCTTCAAAGATCAGGGGGTGAAGGGCAACGTCGATGGTGTCGCCTTTCTGCTGAAGAAGAACAAGATCGACGTCTTCCACGGCCTCGGCACGCTCGTGGCGCCGGGTCGGGTGAAGGTGGCGCGCGACGGCGCCGCTCCGGAGCAGCTGGAAGCGCGCAGCATCGTGATCGCCACGGGCTCCGACGTGGCCCAGCTACCCGGCGTCGACATCGACGAGGAGAGCGTGGTGTCTTCGACAGGTGCCCTCACACTGCCGCAGGTGCCCAAGCGCTTGTTGATCATCGGCGCCGGCGTGATCGGCTTGGAACTCGGCTCGGTTTGGCGCCGGCTTGGCAGCGAGGTGCTGACGGTTGAATTTCTTGACCGCATTCTGCCCGGCACCGACGCCGAAGTGGCCCGCAGCCTGCAGCGCCTGTTGATGAAACAGGGCATGAGTTTCAAGCTTTCGAGCAAGGTGACGCGCATCGTCAAGAATGGCGCTCAGCAAAAGGTGACCATCGAGCCGGCAGCGGGAGGCACCCCGATCGGCGTGGAGGCGGACGTGGTGCTGGTCGCGGTCGGCCGCGTGCCCTACACCGACGGCCTCGGGCTGGAGGCGGTCGGCGTGCAGCTGGACAACAAGAAACGCATTGTTGTGGATGCGCGCTACCAGACCAACGTGGCGGACGTCTACGCCATCGGCGACGTGATCGCCGGTCCCATGCTGGCACACAAAGCCGAAGAGGAAGGCATTGCCGTCGCCGAGACGCTGGCTGGGCAGGTCGGCCACGTGAACTACGACGCCATTCCCAATGTGATCTACACCTTTCCGGAGGTGGCGAGCGTCGGCAAAAGCGAGGAAGAGCTGAAGGCGGCCAACGTCGCCTATAAGGTGGGCAAATATCCCTTTACGGCGAACGCTCGCGCCAAGGTCAACAAAACCACGGACGGCTTCGTCAAGATCTTGGCCGATGCCGGCAGCGACCGCATTCTCGGTGTGCATATTGTTGCGGCCGCGGCGAGCGAGATGATCGCCGAGGCCACGGCCATGCTCGAGTTCGGCGGCTCGGCGGAGGATTTGGCGCGAACCTGTCATGCCCACCCGACCCTGACCGAGGCGGTCAAGGAGGCCGCGCTCGCCGTGGACAAACGCGCCATTCACGCCTGAGGTGGGCACGCCCGAGGTGGGCCGGCGTTAGTTGCCGATGCGCGGGGCCATGGGCGACAGTGGCGTCGGCCCCTGCATCGGGGGGGAGATGTCCTGGAAGGTCCTGGGTGGGACCACCCGCCGCTCGGGTGCAGGAGGCGGTTGTAGGCGGTCGCGCTCGATGATGACCGCCGGCGGGGCCTGCGGCGGTTGCCGCGGCTGCTGCCGCGAGGGCTGCGCCTCGGCGGCAAAGCTCACCGACAGGAGGATCCCGGCGCCGAGGATGATCGAAGCTCGCATGGCATGGCCTCTTAGCGGCATGGCCCCCAATAAGAACAGATATAAGCGGTGGCGCATCCGGCTCAAGAGGGAACCTTATCCGAGGCGGTGGCGTGGAGCGCTTGCAGCGGCGCTAGCGCTTGCAAGGTCGGCGCCGGCACCCGTTCGATCATGACATTGAGGCAGGCCGGTTTACCGGCCGCCAGCGCGCGCTCAAGGGCCGCGGGCAGCGCATCGGCGACCGTGACGAGTTCACCATGGCCGCCAAGCGCGACCGCCACCAGGTCGTAACGGCTTGGCAGCAAGCCGCAGGCGTGCGTGCGTTCGGCGCCATAGTCCCTCAGCTGAATTTGGTGTTCGGCATTCCAAGTGGCATCGTTGCCGACGACGGCGATGAAGGGCAGGTCATAGCGCACGGCGGTGTCGAATTCCGCCATATGGAAGCCGAAGCTGCCGTCGCCCATGACGGCCAGCACCGGCGCCTTGGGCTCGGCGAGGCGCGCGGCCAAGGCAAAGGGAATGGCGGCTCCGATGGCACCGGCCACGCCGTTGATCAGGCGTCGCGGCGGGGACAGGGCGGCTTGCGGCCATTGGCCGATCTCGCCGCCGTCGCAGATCAAGATCGCATCCCTATTTCGCTCAAGATAGGGCGCCAGTGCCCGGCAGAGCGCGACGGGGTGGAGCTTGCCGGGGCTTGCTGCGGCAAAAGTTGCGGCCTGCGGTCGAACACTGAGCGCACGCGTCACCTCCTCGGCCCAGGCGCTCTTGGCGGCGGGCGTGCCGCAGCGCGTGCGCAGCAAAGCGGCCGCGGCCACAGGGTCGGCGCTGACCTGCAACAGCACCTGGTCGCCCTTGCTGCGGCTCAGCCGGGCGAGCTGATCGGGATCGGGATCAATGCCGATAAACCGGCAGTCAGCGGCAACGTGGGGCCGATCCCCGAAGCGCAGCGTGAAATCGAGGGCCTTGCCCAAGAGCACGATGAGATCGGCGCGGCCGAGCACCTGCGCAAAGGCGCCGAGGCGCGGATCGGCAAGCCCACGCGGGCTTTCCATGCCAAGGCTCGGCACCCCCGTGGCGGCGCCGAGCTCGCCCAACAGCACGGGCCCATCGCGCTGACACAGCAGCGGGCCGCCGAGGATCAAGGGGCGGCGCGCCGCAAATAGGTGCCGCAGCGTGGCATCGGCGGCGGCGGCGGCAAAGGGCTTCGGCTCGGCGCCGAAGGCCTCGCGCCCGGGCACAAGATCGGGGCTCGGCGGCACGCGGGCTTGCAGCAGATCGAAGGGCAGGCTGATGTGCACGGGCCCGGGCCGGCCAGACAAGGCCGTGCGCATGGCGCGGGCGATATCGTGCCCGAGTTCCGCCGGCTGCTGTGCTACCCAGGCGGCTTTGGTCACCGGGGCTGCCATGTCGGCCTGGCGCATTTCCTGGAAGGCGCCGCGTCCGACCTCGTTCAGTCCCGCATGACCCGACAACAGGACCAGGGGAGAGTCTGCCGCTGCCGCCGTCGCCAGCGCGCCCAGCGCGTTGGCATGACCGGCCCCGCCGCTCACCAGCGCGATGCCACATTGACCGGTGAGCCGACCCCACGCATCGGCCATGTGCACGGCCGCCGCTTCATGCCGCACGTGCAACAAGCGCAGCTTCGAGCCGAGCACGGCATCAAACAGCGGCATGATGTGATTGCCGGACAAGGTGAAAACGTTGGCGCAGCCCGCCCGTTCGAGGCTGCGCACGACGATATCGGCGCCGCGGATCTCAATCGACATGACGGAACCTCCGGCTGCTCACCATGGGCCGAGCCTCACAGCGCGCCGCAACGACGGCCGATAGCCGGAGCGCTCCTCATTGCAAAGCTCCGGTCTCGATCGAAAACGAGGAGGGTTGCTCGGCGGCTTCGCTGACGCGGCGCATTTCGGCGAAGGCCGCTTCCAGGTTGCGGCAAAAGCGCTCGGTATCGAATAGCGCGCTCTGCGGCCTCGCCTCGACAAGCTTGCGCCTGAAGCGCGCCAGCTCTGCCGGTTCGCGGGCCAGCGCAAGCGCCAAGGCCTCGTAGTGCTCGAGCGACGTGGTGACGAGTTCGGGCACGCCGATCCCCTGCAGCAGGCTTGCCGCCATGCGTGCCGCGTAGGCGCGGCCGCAACAGGTGACGACAGGTAGGCCGGCCCAGAGCGCGTCGTTGCAGGTGGCCCCGCCATTGTAGGGGGCCGTATCGAGAAAGAGATCGGCGGCGAGCTGGCGGTTGAGAAAGCTCACGTAGTCGACGCGCGGGGCAAAGATCAGGCGCGCCGGATCGATCTGGTTTTGGCGCGCTGCCTCTTTAAGATTGGCGTCCGCCCAGCGATTGTCGGCCACCAGCCAAAGCACGCTGTGCGGCACGGCGCCGAGCAAGCGCATCCAAACCTCGAAGATGGCCGGTGTGATCTTGTAGGTATTGTTGAAGCAGGCGAACACAAACGCGTCCTCGGGCAGGCCGAGCTTGGCTCGCGGTTCTGCCCGCGTCGGCAGCGGCCGCTTGCTGTCGCTCACCTGGAAGCAATCGGGCAAGTACACCAATTTTTCGCTGAAGCAGGGGTGCTGGTCCTCCGGGACGATGCAGCGGTCGACGATGGCGTAGTCGATGAAGTCGGCACCCATAGTCGCGGGGTAGCCGAGATAGGCGACCTGCGCCGGCACCGGCCGCCACGCCAGCGCGCGGCTGCGGCTACCCTCGGTGTGGCCGTCGAGGTCGACGACGACGTCGATCTCCAAGGCGCGCAGCTGCTCGGCGATCGCCGCATCGGCGAGCGGGCTGACATCGATGAAGTGATCACAGGCCAGCGAGACCCTGCGGCGCAGGGCGCTCTTGTCGTCGGGGCCCGCGGAGATGGCAAACACCTCGAATTGCCCACGGTCGTGGCGTTCGATCAGGTCGACGACCAAGCGCGCGGCGGGGTGTTCGCGCAGGTCGAAGGAGAAGTATGCGAGCTTGAGGCGCGGGTGGCCATACCTCTCTCCCTTCCACAACGCGGGATAGCCGCTGCCGATGGCGTGGCTCAGGTAGGCTCGGGCCGCTTTATGCTGCAGCACTGGGTCATCGGCGGTGGCAAGGAGGGGAAAGGGCGGAGCATTGAAGGAGGCCCGACCTGCCCGCTCAAGCAGCGCTTGTGCCTGCGGCGCCGCTTGCTGCCAGGCGCACATCTGGTGGCAGACCTGCACATACTGCAAAAGCGCGTGACAGTCCTCGCCCATGTGTTCGAGGGCGCGGCGGTAGCTGGCCGCCGCGGCCTCGAGGTCTCCGGCGGCGGCAAGCGCGTTGCCCAGGTTGTGGTGGGCAACGCCGTTCTCGGGCCGCAGCTCAAGGGCGCGCCGATAGGCAGCGGCGGCGCGGCCCATTTGCCGGCGGGCACTCAAGGCGCTGCCGAGGCTCACGTGTACATCGGCGTCATCGGGTCTGAGGTCGACGGCGCGCTCAAGCGCCGCCACGGCTTCGTCCTCGCGCCGCAGCGCCAACAACGCGTCGCCGAGGCCGCGATAGGCCTCGGCGAAGTTGGCGTTAACCGCGATCGCCTGGCGAAAGGCGGCGACGGCATCTTCCGCGCGGTGCTGGGTGGCGAGCGCTGTGCCGAGGTTGTTGTGGGCCTTGGCATAGTTGGGCCGGATCTCCAGCGCGCGCCGGCAGGCCTGAGCCGCCTCATCTGAGCGACCGAGTGCGATCAGGACATTGCCCAAATTGTTGTAGGCTTCCGCGTAATCGGGTTTTAGCGCGATCGCGTGCTGATGGCTGGCGAGGGCTTCCTCGCGCCGACCGAGGTCGGCCAGCGCATTGCCGAGGTTGCTATGCGCCTCGGCGAAATCGGCTTTGAGTTCGACGGCACGCTGGAAGCTCTTGAGCGCCTCCTGCGGCCGTTTTGCGGCCAGCAGCGCGGTCCCCAGATTATTGTGCGCGCCGGCAAAATTGGGCTCGAGCGTGAGCGCCCGTCGGATGAGCTCGATGCCTTCGCCGGCCGGCTTGCGCGCGCTCAACAGCACGCCCAGAAGGTGCAGGGCGTCGAAGTCGTTGGGAGCGACGGCGAGGACGGCCCGGTAAAGCTGGGCCGCCTGCTCGAGTTTGCCGCTGCGATGCAGCGCCATGGCTCGGCGAATGGCCTCGCCCTTGCTGAGCGCCGGCGGGGCTGTCGGGGAAGGCTTGCTCACGCGAGGAGGTTCCGGGCTGGCCTCAAAATGCGGGACGCACGCGGCCTGGCGCGAGCGGCGAGTGGTTTTATCAGCGTCGGCGCCGGCACGGCGAGCAAAAATGCGCTTTCCCGCGGGCAGCCCCCTGGCGCGGGGGTGAGGGAAGCGGCGCCTGCGGCCCGCCGGGGATTGCGGCCCCGATGCCGGCTGGCCTTGACGGCTTGAGGCCGAATGTCCCAACAAGACCGCGAACGCGTTTGTCAGTTGCCCCCCGAGCGGAGAGCGTGTCCATGCGCCTGTTTGCGGCTACCCTTGCGACCGAGACCAATACCTTCTCGCCGCTGCCGACCAGCCTTGCCTCCTATCGGGAGGGCGTGTTCCTGCGTCCCGGCGAGCACCCCGATGATGCACCGCGCATGTGCACCGCGCCTCTGTTCGTGGCGCGCCAGCGCGCCGAAAAGGAGGGTTTCAGCCTGATCGAGGGCAGTTGTTTTGCTGCCAGTCCGGCGGGCACGACCAACCGCCAGGACTACGAGCTGATGCGCGATGAAATCCTCGATCAGCTGCGCCGCGCGCTACCGCTCGACGGGGTGCTGCTGGGTCTGCACGGTGCCATGGTGGCCTACGGCTACGACGACGTCGAAGGCGACATCCTTGAGCGCGTGCGCGCGATCGTTTCTCCCGGCTGCGTCATCGGCGTCGAGCTCGATCCGCATTGCCATCTCACTTTGAAGCGCGTGCAACTTTCCGACGTTATCGTTTTGTACAAGGAGTTTCCCCACATCGATGTGGTCGAACGCGCCGAGGACGTCCTCGATCTGGTGCTGGCGCAGCTGCGCGGCCAAATTAAGCCGGTCATGTCGGTTTACGATTGCCGGCAAATCCAGAGCTATCCGACGACGCTGCCGCTGATGCGCGGCTTTGTCGATAAGATCAAGGCGCTGGAGGGCAAGGATGGCATTCTGTCCATCTCAATCGGTCATTGCTTTCCCTATGCGGACGTGCCCGAACTCTCCGCGCGCGTGCTCGTGATCGCGGATGGTGCCAAGACCAAGGCCGATGCCCTGGCGCGTGAACTGGGCGAGGAATTGGTGGCCATGCGCGGCAAGACGCTGCCCGAGTACCTCGACATCGACGCGGCCATCACGGCCGGCCTTGCTTGCAAGGACGGGCCGGTGGTGCTGGCCGAGCCGGCCGATAACGCCGGCGGCGGCGCCCCGTCCGACAATACCAGCATCCTGCGCGCGCTTGTGGCGCGCGACGTGCCGGATGCTGGCATCGGCCCCGTTTGGGATCCGGTCGCCGTCAGGCTCGCCTTTGACGCGGGGGTCGGCGCCAGCTTAGCCCTGCGCCTGGGCGGCAAGACCGGACCGGCGTCCGGCCAGCCGTTCGATGCCGAGGTGACCGTCCTGGGCCTTGCCCGGGAGGCCTGGCAAAGCTTCGGACCCACCAAGGTTCCCGTCGGCGACTGTGCCGCCGTGCGGATCGGCGGTGTCGATGTCGTTCTGATCAGCAACCGCACGCAGGCCTTGGGCCTCGAACTCTTCCGCAATGTTGGCATCGAGCCAACGCGCAAGCGGCTGTTGGTTGTCAAATCGACCAACCATTTCATGGCGGCGTTTGGGCCGATTGCGACAAAGGTGCTTTATGTCGATAGCGATGCCCCGCTCGCGCGCGACTATCGCCGGGTCCCCTATCGTCGCGTTCAGCGTCCCATCTGGCCGCTCGATGAGGTCACCCATCCGGGCCTGATTTACTGAGCTGGACACGGCTGCGGCGCCGGCGGGGCGAGGCCCGCCACATGGTCCGCCCGCGCCTTTTTCGCTAGAGTAGTTTCAAGGAGAGCGCGCCGGGGCAGGCGTGGTCTCGGGCAAGATGGCAAGACCCGGCACGACCGCATGGACAAAAAGCTCCTCGATGACTGCTTTCTGAGCGACCGGGCTCGCCTGCGTCACGACGAGGCGCTCGCGATCCTGCGCGCACGCATCGGCGCGGTGGTGGGCCGCGAGCGCCTGGCGCTGCCCGCCGCCTTGAACCGGGTGCTTGCGGAAGCGGCGATCGCGTCCCAGAACGTGCCCGCGCACACCAATGCCGCCGTCGACGGCTATTCCTTTGCGGCCGCTGATTATCGCTTGGACGCGGCGACCACGCTGGCGCTGAGCGGGCGGGCCGCGGCGGGGCACCCGCGTGCCGGCGTGCCGCCGCCAGGCAGTGCGGTGCGCATTTTCACGGGCGCGGTCATGCCCGCCGGGCACGACACCGTGGCAATGCAAGAGGACGCACGCACCGCGGTCGAGAACGGGCGGGACGTGGTGACCATTCCAAGCGGGCTCAAGCCGCAGGCCAACGTGCGCAAGGCGGGGGAGGATGTCAAAGCCGGTGAAACCGTGCTCGGCCCGGGCGCGGTGCTCAGACCGCAGGACTTGGGCGCGCTCGCCGCCTTGGGCCTCGCCGAGGTCACCTGCTTTGCGCGCCTCAAAGTCGCGCTCCTCGCCAGTGGTGATGAGATCGTGCGGCCACCAAGCGCGCTCAAGGCGGGCCAGGTCTACGATGCCAACACGCCCATGCTGCTGGGCCTCATTGCCGGTGCCGGCGCGACAGCCGTCGATCTCGGCGTGTTGCCGGACGATGCGGCCACGGTGCGGCAGCGCCTGGCCGAAGCTGCCGCGGCCTACGACGTCATTATCACCTCGGGCGGCGCCAGCCTTGGCGAGGAAGATCACATGGTGGCCGCACTCGACGCGCTCGGTAAGCGGCACCTCTGGCAGCTTGCCATCAAACCCGGGCGGCCCATGACCTTTGGTCAGATCGGTGATGCCGTCGTCGTCGGCCTGCCGGGCAATCCGGTCGCCGTGTTTGTCTGCTTTCTGCTCTACGTGTGGCCTCTGCTGCGCCGTTTGGGCGGCGCGCCATGGCCCGAGCCACGTCGCTTTCTGTTGCCGGCACGCTTCGATTTTCCCGCTCGCAAGATAGGGCGCCGTGAATTCTGGCGTGGCAGCCTCGTGGCGGAACCGCAGGGATTGGCCGTGGCCAAGTTTCCGCGCGACGGGTCGGGCTTGATCTCGGGTCTGCGCGCCGCCGACGGCCTGATCGAGATCCCCGAGGATGTATCGGGGGTGGCCTGGGGTGACCCGGTCGCCTTCTTGCCCTTTTCCGAATTCGGCATTAGCGCGCGTTGAACGGACGCCGGCGGCCCGCAGGTGCCCTGCCGGTGTGGCCAGTGCGGCAAAAAACAATTCCTTATCAATAGCTTATCTGTGTGCTTCAGTAAGCGCTTATTTGCCCGCTTGCGAATAGGTCAGTATTGCTGACATATTAATTCCCGGGCCAAGAACCGGGAGCCAGCCATGACCATCAGCGGGCAAATGCCGGCCTGGGAGCCGCGCTATGCGCGTCGCGCCGAGCGCATGGTCGCCTCGGAAATTCGCGAGCTCCTCAAGGTGCTCGAGCGACCCAACATCGTCTCCTTTGCCGGCGGCATTCCCGATCCTGCACTTTTCCCCGTGGCCGAGATCGCCAGCGCCTATGCCGAGGTGCTCTCGGGCTCCGGGTCCGCCGGCGCCGGTTTGCAATACTCGGTGAGCGAGGGCTACGCGCCGCTGCGGCAGTGGATCGCCGGCTACATGGGGCGCCTCGGCGTGCCCTGCGGCCAGGACAACATCGTCATCACCAATGGCGCGCAGCAAGCTCTCGAGTTCCTGGCTCGCCTACTCCTGTCGTCCGGCGACACGGCGCTCGTGACAATGCCGACCTACCTCGGCGCGCTGCAGGCGTTCGCCGCCTACGAGCCGCGCTATGATGAACTGAGACCCGAGCAGGGAAACCGGACCCCGCAGTCCTATCTCGCGGCGGCTGGTGCCGGCGGTGGGGCGGTAAAATTTGCCTATGTCGTGCCCGACTTCGCCAACCCGACCGGCGCGACGCTATCGCCCGCGGCGCGCGAAGGTCTGCTCGATTTGGCTGAGCAGCTCGACATTCCCATTCTCGAGGACGCAGCCTATAGCGCGCTGAGCTTCGAGGGCGGGCCGAGAGCCTCGATCCTGGCCCGCGACATTCAACGCTGCGGCAGCATCGAGGCGGCGCGCACGTTTTACTGCGGCACATTTTCCAAAACCCTGTCGCCGGGCCTGCGGGTCGGTTGGATCGTCGGGCCGCGCCCCTTGATCCGGCGTCTGGTGCTCATCAAACAGGCTTGCGACCTCAACAGTGCCACCCTCAATCAGATCGTGATTCACCGCGTGGCCGAGACCGTGTTCGAGCGCCAGGTCGCGGCGGCGCGCGCGCACTACCGACCCCGACGCGATCGCCTGCTGACGGCGCTCGCGCGCGAGATGCCGAAGGGGTGCCACTGGAGCGAACCGGAGGGCGGCCTGTTCGTATGGTTGCGCCTGCCGAACGGGTTGGACAGCGCTTGCCTGCTCGGGCGCGCCGTCGAGGAGGCCGGGGTTGCCTTCGTGCCTGGGGCCGCCTTCTACTTTGATCGCAGTGGTCACGACCACCTTCGCCTCTCCTATTCGCTCGCCAGTGAGCCGGAGATCGACGCCGGCATGGCCCGGCTGGCGGCGCTCATTCGCGCGATGGCCCCGAGTTGACAGCGGGCCCGCCGCTCGCAACCATCCCCCCGCAATCCGCTCACAGTTCTGCTGCTCGCGGGAGCGGGAGGGAAGAGCAAGGAGAGGGAGCGATGAGCAACATGGCGTTTACCCGGCGTCGGCTGGGCGGCACCCCGGTGTTGACGAGCGCGCTCGGCTTCGGCGGGGCGCCGATCGGCGGCTTTCGCTTCGCGCTGAGCGATCAGCAGGGGGCGGAGGCGCTGGGGGGAGCCTTCGACGGCGGCATTCGCTATTTCGACACCTCGCCCTATTACGGCTATGGCCGCAGCGAGCTCCTTTTCGGCTATGCGTTGCGCCCGCACCCGCGCGATGACTACGTGCTCTCCAGCAAGGTCGGCCGCTACATGACGCCGCTTGCCCCCGGCGAGAGCGTGGCGGGCTGGCGTCCCGGCGGGCTGCCGTTCAAGGCGACCTTCGATTACAGCCGCGAGGGTACCCTGCGCTCGCTCGAACAGTCGCTGCTGCGCTTGGGCCTGGCGCGGATCGATATCGCCCTGATCCACGACGCTGACGTGCATACGCACGGCAGTCAGGCCGAAGCCGATCGGCGCTTTGCGGAGGCGATGGCGGGCAGCTATCCCGCGCTGGTGGAGCTCAGGCGTGCCGGCGTGATCAAGGCCATCGGCGTCGGCCTCAATGAAACCGCCATGAGCTTGCGCTTCGCCCGCGAGGCCGATCTCGACTGCATCATGCTGGCGGGGCGCTACACCCTGCTGGAGCAGGGAGCGCTCGATGCGCTCTTGCCCCTGTGCGAGAAAAAAAACATGTCGATCTTGCTAGCGGCGCCGCTCAATTCGGGAATTCTCGCCACCGGGGCGCGCGCCGGTGCCACCTATGACTATAAGCCTGCCCCGCCGGAGATCCTCGATAAAGTGCGGCGCATCGAGGAGGTCTGCCGGCACCACGGCGTCGATCTTACCACCGCCGCGCTGCAGTTTCCGTTGGCCCACCCGCGCCTGGCTTCGATTGTCGTGGGCGCGCTCACGGCGGGCGAAGTGCGCGAAAATATTGCACGCCTCGCCGCTCCGGTCCCCTCGGATTTGTGGCGCGAGCTGAAGCACGAAAAATTGCTGGCTGAGGCCGCGCCCGTGCCGGACTGAGGCGATCGTGCCGGGCGTCAGGCCTGCGCGCGATGCGGTGTTGCTGGCAGGCCTCAGGCCGCCTGCTCGCTGCCAAGCTTTTCGAGCGGACCCAGCTCCTTTTCCAGCATCGGTCGCACGCGCTCGGCGAAAGCTTGGATAGAATGCAGTGCCGTGCGCTGTGGCGAGGCGCCGGCCTGGAAGTGCAGCAGCATGTGCCTGGGTTGCGCCGCGCGCACGAGCGCGGTCAGGCGCTCGGCCACGGTATCCGCATCGCCGACGAGCACGTGCTTGGCCAGGTCTTCGCTCGAGGGCTCGTTGCGGTAAGGTTTCTCGACCAGCATGACGCCATCGATCAGTTCTTCGCGAAAGCGCAGGCTTTGCGAGAGGCGGATCTGATGGCGTACATTGTCAATGAAGTCTTGCGCTTCCGCCTTGGTCTTGGTGATGCACATATGTCGCAGCGGCGCGATTGCCACGCGTCCTCGGTCAAGGCCCTCCGCGGCGTAGATATCAGCCAGGCGCTTGCGCACCTCGAGCAACTGGGCGACGCTGGCATGGCGTGGCGTCAGCATCACCGTCCAGCCTTTGCGCGCCGCCATCTGGTGCAACTGCGCATTGTCGCCGGCGACCCAAATTTCCGGCGGAGGACCGAGCGGGCGGGAGGCAATGTGGGTTTCGGGTAAGCGGAAGTATCTGCCCTGGTAGCTGAAGGTGTCGCGGCTGAAGGCGAGTTCCAGCATTTCCATGAATTCGAAGAGCTTGGGCACGGAGTGCTCCAACTGCTCGCCAAAGCGCTCGAACTCGTAGGGCTGGTAGCCACTTCCCACCCCCAGCACGAGCCGGCCGTGGGTCAGGGCATCGACCATGCCGATTTCCGAAATCAACCGCACGGGCTGGTAGAGCGGCGTCACCACCACCGCCGAGCCCAACCTGATGCGCGCCGTTTCGCCCGCCAGCCGCGCCAGCATCATCAAGGGCGAGGGACACACGCAATAGTTGGAAAAGTGATGCTCGGCGAACCAGGCAATTTCAAAGCCGTTGGCCTCGGCCGCCTTCACCTGCTCGATGGCGTTATCGTAAAGCTCATGCGCCTTGGCGCCGGGCGTGCGGTAGCCCATCAGGTTGAATTGGCCGAAGTGCATCAACGCCTTCCTCGCAGGTCATGTCGCAGGTCATGTCCCGTCGCGCGGGGGCGCACAGTAAGGCATGGGGGGCAGGGCTCAGCAACGGCAAGCTGGAGGCCCAGCGCGGCGGCGCTCAGGCGCCATTTGCCCGGCCCGCGCTCCCGAACGCCGGGCCGTCGGCGACGAGGCCGCCGGCGACCCAGTGCGGTCCATCGGCCTTGATCGAGGATACCACGGCGAAGAGCAGCGCTGCCGTCAGGACCCCGCCAATGATAATCATTTTCATTTTCTGTTCCTTAACCGATCGGTTGCCTCGAGCCTGTGCGAGGCGCGGCGGTTGTCTCTTTCAAGCGCCTGATATGGCGTCAACGGACGGCCAGAAAAGGCCGTGTCACAGGGCCGTGACGAGGTTTGAACCGGTTTTAGAGGCGCAGGTCGAGCTCAGCTCGAGCGTCCCGGGTTGTAGCGGTGCTTCAAGCGCCACTCGGACAGAAAGTAGGAGAGCTCATCGTCGATCTTGTCCGGGAGCACGATGTGCACCGTTACCAGCTGGTCGCCCGTGTTAGCGCTGGCGCCATTGCGGACGCCCTTGCCTTTGAGGCGGAACACGCGCCCCGAGCTGGTGCCCTTGGGGATCGTCAGCTGCACACGTCCAGAGATGGTTGGCACCTCGACCTTGGCGCCGATCACCGCCTCATCGAGGGCGATCGGCAAATCGAGGGTGATATCGTCGCCTGAGCGCTTGAACTGCTGATGCGGGCGCACGCGCACCTCGACCAGCGCATCGCCGGGCTCATTACCGCGGCCGGCGGGCCCGCCTTTGCCGCGCAGGCGCAGGATCTGCCCGTCGGCGACGCCTTCGGGCACGTTGAGATCGAGCACCCCGCCTTCGGGCATGGTTACGCGCTTGGTGGTCCCGTTGACGGCCTCCAGAAAATCGACCTCCAGCGTGTAGCGAATGTCCTGCCCTCGCATGCGGAAGGGTGCGCCGGCATCGGCGCCGCGCCCTGCCCGCATGGAGCCAAACAGATCGGAGAAAATGTCGCCGAAGCCGAACTCGTCACCGGCACGGCCAGCCCCCGTGCGGCCGCCGAACGGGTTGCCGCCGGCATGGGCGCGTTGATAGCCGCGGCGCTGCTCGCCGTTGGCGTCGATCTCGCCGCGATCATACTGCTTGCGCTTTTCGGGGTCCCCCACGATGTCGTAGGCCGCCGACACCTTCTTGAACCGCTCCTCGGACAAGGCCTGGTTGCTGGGGTTGAGGTCCGGATGCAGCTCCTTCGCGAGTTTCCGATAGGTGCGGCGGATCTCTTCGTCGGTTGCCGTGCGCGGCACGCCTAGCACCTTGTAAGGATCTTCAGCCATTGCAACGTCCATCCGGTCCAGCTCACTGTCGACCCTAAGATAGGATCGTGGCGTCCGTGCGCCAATCTATAGGCGCTCTCGGCGCCATCAACACGGGGCGGCGGCCCGGCCGGAGGCCTTGCCGGAGCGGTGCCCCTTATGCCGCCAGGCGCACCTCGGGCACGCGTTCCAATAGGCTTGCCAACACGGCAAAACGCCGGCGCAGGCGCTCGCCATCGAGCGCGGCATAGGCCCTTGGCAGGGTCAGAACCAAGCGATCTCGCTCGTAGGACAGGGTGATTTCATCGACAATACCGGGGCGGCCGATGGAAAGCATGTGGGCAGCGCGAATCGCTGCTCCGATGATCCGGGCACGCCGGTATTGCTTTTTGCTGACCAGGTCCTTGAGCCGGTCCGACAATTTGCTGTCGGCGTTGGCATCGGCGGCCGTGCCGATGTGGCGGAAGTAGATGGCAAGCGCCAAAAATACGCGACCGGGATGGTCGATGCCTCCCAGCGCGGTATGCGCGATTAGGTTCAGGCTCTGCTCCCCCCGATAGTCGGGGTGGGCACGCCAGCTGATGTCGGACAAGAGACAGGCGGCATGCCGCAGCCGCTGTTCCTCCTCGGTTTCCTTCGGGCCCGGCGGCTCGAACAAGGCATCGGTCCAGGTACACAGCTCTGCCGCATGCTCGGCCGAGCGCGAGCGCAATTCGGCGTAGTCCGCACAAAACGACAGCAGCGGATCGCGCCGGCGTTCGCTGTCCGACAACAGGCTGTAGAGCAGTCCCTCGCGGATGCCGAACACCGAGAAGTGTACTTGCCTCGGCTTGAGGCGCTTCAAGAGCCGCTCCAGCACCAGCGCGCCAAAGGGAAGCACCTCGCGGCGCGGCCGCGGAATATCCTCAATGCCAATCAGGGTGGAAAGGCGCTTGGTCTTGCGGATGTCCTCGCAGAAGGCGATCGCCTCCTCCGTCGGCATTGCATAGCCGTGCATGACGCGCAGGGGATATTCCACTTCCTCCATGTGCAGCCTGGCGATCGCGCGCCAGGCGCCGCCCACTGCGTAAAAGGCGCGATCGTTTCCGTCTTCCAGCCAGCGAACCCGCGCCAGCTGCTCATCGACGAGGTCGACGGCCTTGTCGATGCGGCCGGCCGAAGCGTCGATCAGGCGCAAGCCGCCGAGCGGCAGCGTGGCCGCCTGCCGCAGGGCATCGACGTTGATGTCGATGAGCTCGAGGCTGCCGCCGCCGAGGTCGCCCGCGACGCCGTCGGGTGCCCTGAAGCCCATCATGATGCCTTGCGCGGCGAGCGCCGCTTCCCGTTCGCCCGACAGCACTTGGATGGGGGCGCCGAGCACCGCCTCACCGCGCACGATAAAGTCGGGACCGTCGGCGGCCTCGCGGCAGGCGGCGGTGGCAATCGCGCGTACGTTTTTGACGCGCAGAATGCGATTGATGGCGCGAAAGCGCCCGAGCGCCGCCAAGGCGCGCTCGACGCTTTCGGCTCCGAGGCGGCCGGTGGAGGCCACCTGCCGGCCGAGGCCGCACAGCACCTTTTCGTTGAAGATCGGCGTCGGGCTTCGGACCGCCCCCTCATAGACGACGAGCCGCACGGAATTGGAACCGATATCGACGACGCCGATCGGCTCAAGCTCACCCCTGCGCCAAAAATCGGCGTTATCCCGCGTCAAGCCCTAGCGCCCTTTGCCGCTTGTTGGTCTAGGCAACGCTGAACCGGCGCGGTGAGCTATCCTTCAATGACTGCCCGCGCCCGGAAAGACTCGGGTTCGTCATGAAATACTCATGTGCATTAAATGGCTCCTCGCCCGCGCTCGGCCCGATTCGTTCGGAGGTGCCATCGGCCAAGACGCGCCAGCTTTGCTCATTATCTTTCAGGTTGGCAACCATGATTTGATCGAGGATCTGCTCGTGCACCGTCGGGTTGGTGATCGGCACCATGACCTCAACGCGACGGTCTAGGTTGCGCGGCATCATATCCGCGGAGCTGATATAGACCAGGGCCTTGGGCGCTGGCAAACCATGCCCGGCGCCGAAACAATAGACGCGGCCGTGCTCGAGGAAGCGGCCGATGATGCTCTTGACCCGGATGTGCTCGGAAATTCTCGGGATGCCTGGGCGCAGGCAGCACACCCCCCGCACGACGAGGTCGATCTCGACGCCGGCCTGGCTCGCTTCATAGAGCGCGTCGATGATCTGCCCGTCGACCAGCGCGTTCATCTTCATCCAAATCGCCGCCCGCCGCCCCGCTTTGGCGTGTGCGATCTCATCACGAATGTGCCCCAAAATGCGGGCGCGAATGCCATGCGGTGAGACGGCCATCACCTCGATCTCCGCCGGCTCGGCGTAGCCGGTGACGAAGTTGAAAATGCGCGTCACGTCCCGGCCCACGACCGGGTCCGCGGTGAAGAAGGAAAGGTCGCTATAGATCTTGGCATTGACCGGGTGATAGTTGCCGGTGCCGATGTTGCAGTAGGTGGCAAGTTCGCCGCCCTCCCGGCGCACGATCAGGCCGAGCTTGGCGTGGGTTTTGAGCTCGATAAAACCGTAGACCACGTGCACGCCCGCGCTCTCTAGGTCTCGTGCCCAGCGGATGTTGGCTGCTTCATCGAAGCGCGCTTTGAGCTCGACCACGGCGGTCACGGATTTGCCGAGATCGGCGGCCTCTTTCAACGCCTGCACGATCGGGCTGTCCTTCGAGGTGCGGTAGAGCATCCACTTGATGGCGAGCACATTGGGATCGGCGACCGCCTGACGCAACAGCTGCACGACGACGTCGAAGGATTCGTAGGGGTGGTGTACCACGATGTCCTTCTTGCGGATGGCCGCGAAGCAGTCGCCGTTGAACTCGCGAATGCGCTCGGGAAAGCGAATATTGAGCGGCTTGAAGACGAGATCGGCTCGTTCCGCCACGATCAGCTGCGAGGTATCGGCGAGGCCAAGCATGCCTTCCTTGACGAAAATGGCATCCTCGCTGAGCTCGAGCTCCTGCACGACGAAGCGCTGCAGACGCGCCGGCATCTGTCCGTCGATCTCGAGGCGAATGACGTTGCCGCGGCGTCGCCGTTTCAGCGCCGTTTCGTAGAGTGCCACCAGGTCCTCGGCTTCCTCCTGGACCTCGATGTCGCTGTCGCGTAAGACCCGGAAGGCGCCTTGGCTGCGCGCCAGGAAGCCCGGGAATAGGCGCGCCAGGAACATGGCGATCACGGATTCGATGCGGATGAAGCGGTGCGGCGCGGGCTCATCACCCTCCAGCCGGGTGGTAGGTTCCGGTAAGCGCACAAAGCGCGCGAGCTGACCCGGGATTGGCAGCAGCGCGTGCATGGTCTTGTTGTCGCGCTCGCGACGCAGCTCGACGCCGACGGTCAGCCCCCTATTCTGGATGAACGGGAAGGGATGGGCGGGATCGACGGCGATCGGCGTCAGAATAGGTAAATGGTGCGCCAGGAACTGGCGCTCGAGCCAGTCGCGGTCGGGCGGCTGTAGGTCTTTGGGTTCAACGATGTGGATGCCCACGGTTGCCATCTCGGCCTTGAGCGCGTTCCAGCAGGCTTGCTGATCGCTGGCGAGCGCCCCCGCAAAGCGCGTGATCTCGGCGAGCTGCTGGGCCGGGGTCAGCCCATCCTGGCTCGGCTGCACTACGCCGGCGCTCACCTGGCCGTAGAGTCCGGCCGCGCGCACCATGTAGAATTCGTCGAGGTTGGAGGCGGAGATCGACAAAAAGCGCAGGCGCTCGAGCAACGGATGGCGCGTGTTACGCGCCTCCTCTAAGACCCGGCGGTTGAACTGCAACCAGGACAGTTCGCGGTTGTAAAAGCGACCCGGCCCGAGCGTCGAGACGTCCGGGGCAGCCGCTTCCGCTGTCTGCTCCTTTTCCCGTTGACGAGGTTTTGCCGAGCTCATGCCCATCCTTCAGTCTGCAGACAAGATCGCCTAAGGCCACCGCGGTCCCGCGTGACCAAAAGCATACAATTTTGCAAAGACGAAATGAAGATTTGATGACGCCGGGCTGCTGCTACGCCGGGGTGCGGTGGCTGCGGGCGAGGATTTCCCCGGCCAGGCTGCGCGTTATGCGACGGTGGGTGGCCATGGCGGCGCGGTCGAGCTCGGCGACGATGGCGGCGGCCGCGGCCATCGATTGTTCCATGTGCAGCGCGAGATGGGCAACCACGTGCGGTTCCACGCTGAGCTGACGATCGGCGAAGTGCTTAACGAGTACGGCGCGCAGCAACGCCGGATCAGGCGGGGCGATCTCGACAAGCGGGAGCGCGCGCAGGCGCGAGCGCAGATCGGGAAGGGCAACGCTGAGCGCCCCGGGGGCAAGACGCGAGGTCAGGAGCATCGAGCCGCCGCTTTCGCGGGCGAGGTTGAGCAGGTGAAACAAGGCGCGCTCGCTGCCGATCCCGGCGTGCAGGTCCTCCACCAGGATGGCCCGCCCGGCACGCGCCACGTCGGCCTCCGACAGGCGCGCCCCGATCAGGGCCGCCGCACTGGATTTGAGGCGCCAGACGTTGGCCAGGTGCGTCTTGCCGGCACGCGCCGGCGCAAGCACGAGCACGGCGTGATCGCTCCAGTGTGGCCAGCGGTCGATCATGGCCGCGGCGGCCTGATTGGAAGCGCTGACGAGGAAATCTTGCGCGCCGAGAGCTGGGCGCTGTGGCAGATCGAAAACGAGCTGATCGGGCGTCGCTCTCATGACGCGGGGACCGTTTTGAAGGATGCGGGACGGGATGCTGTGATGCGGTGCACCGTGCTGGCTCGCTTTGCCTGTTGTCCTTGGCAGCGCAGGGGATAGCGGCTCAGGCCGGAGGCCCCTTGCCGGTCTCGTAACCTGTCATATGCATAAACCAATCCCGCAGGTAGGCCGCCAGCGAAAGCAGCGTCAATGCTCCCGTAATCCACACCAGCGCCGATCGTGAAGCCTCGAGCTGAAGCGCAAAAGCGTTATTGGCGAGCACGGCCGCGGCGAGCACGATTTGCGCCACCGTATTGAGTTTGCTGATCGCCAGGGGTTTGATGGGAATCGGCTGATCGAGCACCAAAGCCAGCAAAACGGCGACAACGATTAGAATGTCGCGGCTGACGACGGCAATGACCAGCCAGAGCGGCAGCTCGTTGCGCACGCCAAGTGCGATGAAAATACTGACGATCAGCAGCTTGTCGGCCAACGGATCCAGGTAGGCCCCGAGCTCGCTGCGCCAGTCAAAGCGCTTGGCGAGATAGCCGTCGACGGCGTCACTGAGGCCGGCCAGTAGAAACACGACGAAGGCGGCCACGCTGCGCTCCGATACCAACAGATAAAAGAGTACCGGCACGGACATGACGCGCCCAAGCGTGATGGCATTGGGGATATTCGCGAGCAAGAGCACCCCAGGCGTTGCTGTGGGCCCGCCCTGGCGCCCCGCCGCGGGCGGCGAGCACGGACGAAGCCTCTGGCGTCAATGCTAGGCCCGGCCCACGCGCGCCGTCGAGCCTCTATTGCAAGGACAGGACCCACTTGCCCGCGACGTTCCGCAGACCCAATCCCTGCTGCGACAGGCTCTGGGCCAGACGCTCTGCGCCATCCGGATAGCGCAAGGTCACGCGCGCGCCGCGCGCAGACAGGCCGGCGACCTCCAGTTCTTCCACGCCGGGAATCGCGCTCAGTTTGCGGCTGATCTCCTGCCATTCGCCCATGCCGCGAAACTCAACCGCGATCAACAGATCGCCCGCGGCCGCGGTCCCGCCGGCACCGCCGGCGCGAATGGCCTTCCAGCGACCCTCCAGAATGCCCAAGAGCACCACGGCGGCCAATTCGCTGGTATAGGCGGGATCCGTGCGATCGAGCCGAAAAGCACGCTTCAGCGTGAAGGCGCCGACGGCGTCGCGTCCGGTGAGCGTCACGTTGAGGCGCCCCTGGGCCGGGTCCGGCGCAGCGGCGGCGAGCAGCACCAATTCACTTTGGTAGGCGCGTGCGAGGCTGCGCAGGGTCCCCCCGTCACCGGCAATGAGGGCGTTCACGGTCTCTCCCGTCACCTCCGCCTTCAAGGGTTGCAGTTTGCCCGGCGTCAGGGCGTGCTCGAGATCGAGCCCATTCCACACCGCGCTCCAGGCGGCATCCGTCTTGGCGGGTGCGCCGGGCGTCACCCAGACCGGGATCAGTGTGACGGGCGGTGCCTGCTCGTCCGTGAAGGGGATGCCTTCGCGCCGCAACAGGTCGCGCACCCCCTTCGACTGGAAGGAAAAATCGAGGTTGGCGATGTAGTCGGTGGCCGAATTGCGCTCCGCGCGCACCTTGACACCCTCGATCAAGTCGCCCGCGCGCACGCTTGGCAGCTGCTTGAGGCGCGCAAAGGCTGTGACCGGAACCAGCCGGCGCAGCAGGGACCGGAAGGCTGCCTGTTGACCCTCATTGAGGGCCCGGTCCTTGGCCGCGACGGCGTTATCAGCCCGGGCCTCGACCGGATAGTTGCCGACCGTGAAGACGGTCTCGGCCCCCACCGCCACCGAGAGGCCCGCAACCGACGCGGCCGCCGCCCCCAGGAGGGTGGCGGCAACGGTCAAGACTAGGCTTCCGCCCCGGCCACGGGCTATGCCGCTCAGCCCACGCGTCTTCAGGTCGAGGGGGCGCATCACTTAGCTTCCAGCACGTGTTCCTCGCACTCTTCGTTCCGTTCCTTGGGCCGCCGCTGCCGTCCTGGGCCGGTACCTTCCTCCTTGGGCCGGCCCTCCTGTGGGCCGGCGCTCTGAGGCCCGAGCGGCTCTAGCCATCCCCAGCGCTCGTGCCGCAAACCCTACCGCTGCACGGACCGGTCTGCTATGCCGCAGCATCTTAGGCACCAATAGGCAAGCTTTAAGGCCATGCCAAGCCGCCCCCCGCAGGAGAAGCCTCACACCTACCGCGATTCCGGCGTCGACATCGATGTCGGCAATGCGATCGTGGAAGCGATCAAACCCTTGGCCAAGGCGACCCTGCGGCCCGGCGCGGACACCCAGCTGGGTGGCTTTGGGGGCCTGTTCGACCTCAAGGCCGCGGGTTTCAAAGATCCGATCCTGGTCGCCGCCAACGATGGCGTGGGTACCAAACTCAAGATTGCCATCGCCACGGGGCAGCATGCCACCATCGGCATCGATCTCGTCGCCATGTGCGTCAACGATGTGTTGGTGCAAGGGGCCGAGCCCTTGTTCTTTCTTGATTACTTTGCCAGCGGGAAGCTCGATCTGGCGACGGCGCGGGCCGTGATCGGGGGTATTGGCGAGGGTTGCAGGCTGGCCGGTTGCGCCCTGATCGGGGGCGAGACGGCGGAGATGCCGGGCCTTTATGCCGGGCAGGACTACGACCTCGCCGGCTTTTGCGTGGGTGCGGTCGAGCGCGGCGAGCTGTTGCCGCGGCCCGATATCGTGCCGGGCGACGCCCTGATCGGACTCGCTGCCGCCGGCGTGCACTCCAACGGCTACTCCCTGGTGCGCCGTTTGGTGGCAGCGGCCGGCACGGCCTGGGAGGCGCCCGCTCCCTTTGCGCCGACGACCGCGCTCGGCGCGGCGCTGCTGACGCCCACGCGCATCTACGTCAAGGGTGTACTTCAAGCCATCCGGGCGACGCGGGCCATCAAAGGCCTTGCGCATATTACCGGGGGTGGTCTCAGCGAGAATTTGCCGCGCATGCTACCGGCCGGCGTGGCCGCCCAGGTCGATCTCGGCGCCTGGCAGGTGCCCGCCGTGTTCCGTTGGCTGAAAGACGCCGGCAAACTCGAGGAGGCGGAGATGCTGCGCACCTTCAATTGTGGCATTGGTATGGTGGCCGTGGTCGCCGCCAGCGCGGTCTCAGACGTGATGGCGATCCTTGCTGCCACGGGATATGGCCCGAGCCTCATCGGCAACATCGAGCCGGGCCGGGGCGTGAAAGCGCCAGCCAAGGGCAAGGGTGAGGCGGAGGCGGTGCGCTACACGGGCCGCTTGGCATGGGCCGCGTGATGGCGAAAAAACGCCTTGCCATCCTGATCTCGGGCCGCGGCTCCAACATGATGGCGCTGGTGGCGGCGGCGGGCGCGGCAAACTATCCCGCCGAAGTTGCCGCCATCATCTCGAACCGCCCCGATGCGGCGGGCCTCGCCTGGGCCCGCGCCGAGGGGCTGCCGGTGACGCTGATCGATCATAAGGCGTACCCCTCGCGGGAGGCCTTCGATGCGACCCTCGATCAGGTGTTGGTGGCCGCCGACGTCGAGCTCATCGCCTTGGCGGGTTTCATGCGCATCCAGAGCGCCACCTTTGTGCGCAAGTGGCAGGGACGACAGCTCAACATCCATCCCTCGTTGCTGCCGGCCTTCAAGGGCTTGAACCCGCACGCTCAGGCGCTGCAGGCGGGGGTCAAGATCTCCGGTTGCACGGTGCATTTCGTCAGCGAGGAGCTCGACGGCGGCCCCATCATCGCCCAGACGGCGGTGCCCGTCTGCGAGGGCGACAGCGCCGAATCGCTCGCCGCCCGCATCCTCGTGGCCGAACACGCACTTTATCCCGAGGCCCTGGCACTGGTTGCCACCGGCCGCACCCGGCTCAACGAGGGCCGCGTTCTCGTGCTCCCCGCCGGGTCAACCGCGGCGGCAAGACTAGCGCAACCTTAGCGTTTGGTTAATCGTGGCCACACCTTTCCACCAAAAGCGCATTGGCCGCAGTGCTGAAACTTTACAGAGTTTTGATGGCGGTGCTACGAGACCAAAAAACCATGCGAACCTCAAGGCACAGGGGAGCGACAAAGGCTCGGGGCGGAATGAGCAAGCGCGGGGTAGATTTATTGTTTTGGTGCCGCCGCGACCGCCTACGGAGCGCATTAAGATGACCGCCGCTCAGTCCCATATCCACCAGCTTGGCGAAGAATCCTCGGTCTGGTTCAAGCTGACGCCGCTGCTCAAGGGCCCACACAACCCTCTGACGATCCTGATGCAGATGGCGGAGCGCTACGGCGGCGTCATTCCCGTCAACATGGCGAGCCAGCGCGTCGTGCTGTTGACGGCGCCTGAGCATTTCAAGCGCGTGCTCGTCACCAAAGCCGACGATTACATCAAGTATTTCGACGGCCTGAAACCCATCTTCGGCAAGTCCATGATCACCCACGACGGGGTGCTGTGGCAGAAGATCCGCATGCCGCAACAACCGGCGTTCCACCCGGACATGTTTGCCGAATACATTCCCTACTTCCTCGCCGCCATCCGCAGCAAAATGCAGACCTGGGCCAAGCTCGCCCAGAGCGGCGAGACGGTGGAGATGGTCGAGCAGACCTGGACATTGGCCGCAGACATGATCTGCAAGGCCCTGTTCGACCGCGAAATGCCGTTCAATCCGCACTTCGTCTTCAAGTGCGTGAAGACCTACACCGACGTGATGAACCACAAGTCGATCCGCCTCAAGAAGGTGGCCGGTGAGGACTTCGAGATCACCGAAGAGGATGCGGCCAAGGCGATGGACGTGTGGGCGGGCGTGCCACCGGAGGTATTCGCCGCCGACCCGCGCGAGGCGCGCGAACGCACGCTCTTGAACATGATCGAAGCCGCCGTGGCCGACCCCACCATTCCCGAGTTCGATCGCCAGCAGGCGATCGATGAGATCAAGCAATACCTGTGGGCCGGCACGGAGACCACGGCGCTGACGCTCGCCTGGGCGCTCTATGAGACGGCAAAGAACCCCGCCGCGGCCGATCGTATCCGCAAGGAAGGCGAGCTCGTGTGCGGCGATCGGGAGCCGACGGCCGCCGACTACTCCGCGCTTGCCTACACGCGCGCGGTGATTCAAGAGACGATGCGCCTTTACCCGCCGATTTGGATGCTGGTCCGCGTTGCCGCCAAGGATGACGTGATCGACGGCAAGGATGTGCGCACGGGCGACAAGGTGGCTCTGTTCGCCTACGGCGCGCACCATAACGCCAAGTTCTGGCCCGAGCCGGAGGCCTTCCAGCCCGAGCGCTGGTTGGGAGACGCGGCCAAGAAACGCATCCCCTATACCTACCTGCCGTTCGGTGGCGGCAAGCGCTCCTGCATCGGCGGCGCCATGAGCCAGGTCGAAAACACTTTAGCCTTATCGATCTTGCTGCGCCGCTTTCGTCCCGAGTACGTGGGCCCTGAGCCGCCCGGCATCAATGCCACCGTGACGCTGACCCCCAAGGGCGGCCTGCCGTTCAAGATTCGCGAGCTGAGTTGACGGCCGCGGCGGACCGCAAGGCCCGCGTGCGTTCGCTAATCCTCAGCTAACCCGGCCGCTGCGTGCCAAGATAGGCGCGCACCACCTCGGCATTGTTGCGGATCTCGGTGGGGGTACCGTCGGCGATGATGCGGCCCTGATTGAGGCAGACGATGCGATCGGACACGCCCATCACCATCTTCATGTCGTGCTCGACGAGCAGCACGGTGATGTCGAGCGCGCGAATGCGCGCAAGAAGCTGCATGAAGTTGGCGGTCTCGGCCGGATTGAGCCCGCATACGGGCTCGTCCAAGAGCAGCAGCCGTGGTTTGGCCGCCAGCGCGATGGCGACCTCTAGGAGGCGCAGTTCGCCATAGGGCAGCGCGGTCGCAAGCTGGCCCCCGCGCGGGGCAAGGCCGATGAACTGCAAAATCTCCATGGCCTGGGCGGCGAGGCCGCGCTCCTCCTGGGCGACGCTGGCAGCACCCAGCAAGATCGCCAGCGGCTGTTGCGTGCCGCGCAAATGCAGCCCGACCAGTACGTTGTCGAGCACGCTTAGCCCCGCGAACACGTTGGTCTTCTGGAAGGTGCGGACCACGCCGAGCTCGGCGATTTGGTTGGGTTTGAGGCCATTGAGCCGAGCACCGCGATAGACGATCGCGCCCGCGGCCGGCGCGAGATAGCCGGTAATGGCATTGAAGGCGGAAGTCTTGCCGGCGCCGTTCGGCCCGATCAACGAGAGCACTTCGCCACGCCGCACACTGAAGGACATGCCGTCGACCGCGGTCAAACCGCCGAAGCGGATCGTCAGGCGGTCGACCGCCAGATCGGGCGGGCCAGGCGGGCTCACGGCGATGGCTCGGTCTTGAGCGCGAGAGCCGCCGCGTCGTCTTGCTGGCGCCGTCCCCGCCAGAAGCGGCTGAGCGCGGGCACGATGCCCTCCGGTAGAAAGTAGACAATGAGGATCATCAGGGCCCCGTAAATCACCCACTGAATCTCGGGCGGGATGCTGAAGGCCCGCAAAACTTCCGGCAACAGCCCAAACATCAGGCCACCCACCAGAGGCCCCGCCAGGGTGCCCTTGCCGCCGGTGATGACCATGATGACCATCGTCACCGTATAGATGAACGAGAAGATTTCCGGATCGACGATGCGCACGTAATGGGCGTAAAGCGCGCCGGCTGCACCGGCGATGCCGGCGGAGAGGAAGGTGGCGAGCACTAGGTAGCGCGTCACGTCGATGCCGACGGAAGCGGCCAGCGCCTCGTTTTCTCTGAGCGCAATCATGGCGCGGCCCGCACGCGAATGCACTAGTCGCCGGATCATGAGATAGGCGAGAGCGCCGACCGCCAGCACAAGGTAGTAGTTTGCCGGCTTGCGCAGAAAAGCGAACTCGAAAAAGCCGGGGATGCCGAGCCGCAGCACCGGAATGTTGTTGAGCGCCATCGGGCCCTGCGTCAGCTCCACCCAGTTGAGTGCCACGAGGCGTACGACCTCGGCAAAGCTCACCGTGACGATCACGAAATACGCGCCGCGCACCTTGAAGGAGAGGCGGCCGATCACCCAGCCGCACATCCCCGCCAACAGGACGCCTGTCAGCATGGCCAGCCAAACGGGCTTGGCTTCGAGCCCCACCTGCCAGCTTGGCAGCAGGTGCACCTCGAAGCCCAGCGACATGAGGCTCGACGTGTAGGCGCCAATCCCGAAAAAGGCGACGTGTCCGAGGCTCAGCTGGCCCGTGAAACCCAGCAACAGATTGAGGCTCATGGCGGCGATGATAAAAATGCCGGTCATGATCAGGATATGCAGGACGTAGAGGCTCGAGATCCACAGCGGCAGGGAGATCAGCGCTGCCAGCAAGACGATCGTTGCCGCGCGCTTCACCCGATCCGCTCCCGCCGCGCGAACAGTCCCGTCGGCTTGACGATGAGAATGACGATGATCAGGAGGAAGCCCATCCCGTCGCGAAAGCCGGAGGAGATGTAGCCGGCGCCGAGCTCCTCGATGAAGGCGAGGATGAAGCCACCGGCGGTGGCACCGGGAATGCTGCCCAAGCCGCCGAGGATGACGATGGCGAAGGCCTTGAGCGAGGCGAGATCGCCCATGCTCGGGTAGGCGACGAACACGGGACCCAGGAGGGCGCCTGCCGCGGCGGCCAGGCCCGAGCCCAGCGCGAAGGTGGCGGTGTGAATGCGATCGATGGCAATGCCCATCAGCGCTGCCGTTTCGCGGTCCTGAAAGGTGGCGCGCATGGCCTTGCCGAGCTTGCTGTGGTTGATGAGCGCATGCGTGGCGAGGATGAGGACGGAGGCGACGACGAACACGAACAGGCGGTTCCAGGACACCGAGATCGGGCCCAGCACCAGCGGCGTGGCCGGGAACGGCGCGGTAATCGATTTGGCCACCCCGGACCAGGTCCACTGCTCGAGGTTCTGCAGCGCAATCCAGGCGCCGATCATCACCAGCATGGTGGTGTCGATATCCGCACCCTTGAGGCGCCGCAGCAGCACGAGTTCGATGGCCCCACCCAAGAGCACGCCCAGCGCCACGGCCAGCACCATGGCGAGATAGAAATTCATGCCGGCCAGCATGACCCAGAGATACATCATGTAGGCGCCGAAGGCGTAGAGCTCGCCATGGGTGAAATTGACCACGCGCATGATGCCGAAGATCAGCGTCAGCCCGATACCGAGAAGGGCGTAGGTACCGCCGAGGATCAAGGCGTTGAGAGTGTGCTGGAGGAGTTGGTCCACGCGCTGCTCGCAAAGCCGCAGGGCGGCAAGGCAAGCCCCGCGCTGGCGTGGCGGGGCTCGACAGGTGAAGTGAGGGTGGTCGCGCTCACCGCCGGGGCTGGCGCGGAGCATGGCACTCCAGCCCCAGTCCCCGACGGTGCGCGCCGCTAGGAGCTATTGCCGCGTCACCTTGCCGCCTTCGATCTTGACCAGATAGACGCTCGGCACGTTCTGCGCGCTCTCCTTGCCCGCCGGTCCCTGTTTGATAAAGCTGATATCGCCATTGATGCCTTTAACCTTGACGTCCCACAGCGCTTTGCTGATGGCCTCCGGCTCGGCCTTGCCCGCCGCCTTGATCGCCTCGGCGATGACATTGAGACCGTCCCAGCCGCGGAAGCCCTCGGTCAAGCCACCTACGTTGTGCTTCTTCTCGTTCCAGAGCGTGACGAAGGTCTTGGCGATCTCGGGGTTCTTGACCGCCTCGGGGAACCAGGGCGTAAAGAACACGAGATGGTAGGAGCCGTTGGCCGCCTCCCCGGCTTGGGCAATGAGCTGGTCGGGGGAATTGGAGCCGCCGGTCGTGATAATCTTCTGCGGGAGCTGTTGATCCTTGGCTTGTTTAAGGATCAAGGTGATCTGCTCGACCGCCGTCGTCACGAACAGCGTATCGGCGCCCGAGGCCTTGATCTTGGCGAGCTGGGCGGAAAAGTCCGTCGCTTTGGGATCCATGGTCTCCATCACGCCCACCTCGACGCCGTTCTGCCGCGCCGCGGCGCTGAACTCCTTGGAAGCGCCTAGGCCGAAGTCGTTGTTGGTGGCGAGGAAGTCGGCCTTCTTGATGCCCATCGTCTTGAAGAGGGGGGCGAATGCCTTGGCTTCCATTTCCGAGGTCGGACTGATGCGAAAGACGTAAGGATTGCCCGAGGTGGTGATCTTTCCGGACGAGGAAGTCTCGACCAACATCGGCACCTTGTATTCCTCGAGCTTCGGCATCACGGCGAGCGTCAGGGTGGAACTCCAGGCGCCCATTAGCACGGGAACCTTGTCGCTGTTGATCAGCTTCTCGGCGGTGGCGACCGCCTCGGTGGGATTTGATTTGTTGTCCTCGATGATCAGCTGAAGCTTCTTGCCGAGCACGCCGCCGGCTTTGTTGATCTCCTCTTCGGCGATCTTGGCACCTTGTGCGACGTAGTTGCCCGAGGCGGCGAACGCACCGGTCAATGGCTGTGTCACGCCAATTTTGATGGTGTCCTGCGCCGCCGCGCCGCCGGCAGCAAAGGCCAGCGCCAGGCCCATCAGCATCAATTTCAGAGTGCGCGATGTCATAAGGATCTCCCTGTCTGAGCCGAGATTCATGATGCGCGAGCGCTCGGCCGGGCCAAGCTTAGGGGCGCGCCGGCGGCCTCACAAGCCGGCCTTACCGAGCAACTGGCCCAAGATTTAGGCTTGCGCCCGCTTGAGGCGGGGAATGATGTCTTTTGCCACGGCCTCGACCTGCTCCATCTCGTATTTGTAGGGCACGAAAATGATGCGATCGATGCCGGTTGCCAGGTGCGCCTCGAGCTGCTCCACGCACTCCTCCACCGTACCCATGATGGCGCTGTCCATCGTCGACTCCGACCAGGAGGCGTAGTCCCACTCCGTTTGCAACCAATGCTTCATAGGAGCCTCGATCTGCGCGCGCGGGCCGATGCAAATCGGCAGCTGGTTGGTGGAGCTGAGCTCGGCCGGATCACGCCCGGCCGCCGCGGCGAAGTCGATCACCTTCTTCCAGCTGCGCTGGAAGCTCTCGGCCGTGTAGTAGTAGGTGAGCCAGCCGTCCCCCTTGCTGGCGGCGCGTTTCAGGACAGCATCGACGTAACCGCCAATCAGCAACGGCGGGCGCGGTTTTTGCACGGGCTTGGGATAAAGCACGGCGCCGCGCAGATGGTAGGGCGGATAGTCGCCGTCGACCCGCGCTTCGGTCCACAGCCGGCTGATGATTTCCAGGTGCTGATCCATGAGCTTGCCGCGCTTGTGGAAGTCGGCACCCAAGGAATCGAACTCGCGCTTGTACCAACCGACCGCGGCGCCCACCAACAAGCGCCCGTTGGAGATGTGATCGATGGTGGCAAGCTCCTTGGCGAGAATCACGGGGTTGCGCACCGGCATCACCAGAATGCCGGTTCCAACCTTGATGCTCGTGGTGCGTGCGGCAACCGCCGTCAGCAGCGCCAGGGCCTCGTGGATCGGAAAGTTCGGATCGACGCCGAGGAGAATGTGATCCCACGCCCACAGCGATTCATAGCCCAATTCCTCCATGCGTACGCCGTAGTCGATGAGCGCGCGCGCATCTGGCATCTCCGGATACTTGGTGAAATTGCGCATGGCGATGCCGAACACGGTTGCTTTGCGCTTGGCGGTCATGGTGGCTCCTTCTTGGCGTGACGTGTGCCTGCACGCCCTTCAGAGCTCGCGCAGGGCATTGAACTGGTCGACGTAGCCCGAGGCATCGATGCGTGCGGCAATCAGCGTGGTGCGTCCGGATTTGAGGGCGGCCGAGAGCGCGTCGCCAAGTGCTGCTTCGTGCTCAACGACGGCGGCATCGGCCCCGAAGGCGTGGCCCAGCTTTTCCCAGTCGATCCCGCCGAGCTTGACGCCGTGGCGCGGAATGTTCTTGATCTCCTGCTTGATGCGGATGAGACCAATCTCCTGATCGTCGAATACCAAGACGATGATGGGCAGGTTCTCGCGCCGGGCGGTCTGTAGCTCGGCCACCGCCATCAGGAAGCCACCGTCCCCCGAGAAGGCCACGATCGGCCGCTTCGGGTGGGCGAGGCGAGCGCCGAGCGCGCCGGGGACCGCATAGCCCATTGATCCCAAGCCGTTGGAGGTCAGGAACTCGCGCGCCGCGTAGGCTTGCCATTTCTGCACCACCAGCAGGCGGCTGGCGCCGGCATCGCAGGTTGCGATGGTGTCGCGGGGCAGCACGGCGCGGGCAATCTCCACCGCGCGCTGGGGCGAAAGCCCGCGGCTCGGGGTGTCGAGGGCCGCATTGACTTGGGCGCGAAAGGCGCGCGCCGCCTTCTCGCCCCAACTCGCGCGCTCCGGCGCCCACTCGGCCAGCGCCGCGAGCAGGGCGCCAAGCTCGCCCACGACCTCCGGATCGGCGGGCACCAAGGCATCGAGGCTGGGGGTCTGCGTCAGCGCCAGGACGGGTAGGGTATAAGGCCACGGTTTGGGCTGCAGCTCGACCGCATCAAGCCCCACGGTGATGATGAGGTCGGCTTGCGTGACGAGGTTGCGCTCGATCAAGCCACCAATGATACAGCCGGCGCGCAGGGGATGGTCTTCCGGAATCGCGCCCTTGCATTTGGAGGTCGTCAGCACGGGCGCGCCAAGGCGCTCGGCAAAGCGCACGAAGGCATCGGCGGCCTTGGCCCAAAACACGCCGAGGCCGGCGAGCAGGATTGGCCGCTTGGCCCGTCGAATTGCCTCGAGCACGCCCTTGAGGTCGCTCAGGTCGGGACGGGGACAGACGAGATGCGGCCGCAGCGGCGGCTCCGCCAGGTCCTGGCCCGCCTCCCGCGTCGTTTCACTCTGCGGTAGTTCGAAATGCACCGGTCCGGGGGGCAGGCCGGTGGCCGTACGCATGGCCCGCCGCAGCTGCTGGCGCACCGTGCGGGCATCGATCGTCGTCGTCCATTTGACGAGCGGGGCGTAGAGCGCCTGCTGGTCGAGGCGCTGACGCAGGCCAGTCTCGAAAGTCGGTCGCGCGTAGGCGTCTGTGATGGCGATCAGCGGCGCGCGATCGAGCAGCGCGTGCGCCACACCGTTGACCATGTTAGCGGCTCCGGGCCCGCGCGTGGAAAGACACACCCCCGGGCTGCCGCTGATTTCGCCCCAGGTGGCCGCCAACATCGCCCCCGCCACCTCCTGCTTCATGAGCAGGAAGCGCATGTCGCGCTGCCGAGCGGCCTCCATCAGTTCCACCGACTCGCCGCCAGGGTGGCCGACGATGAACGGCGTCCCCGCCTGCTTGAAGGCTTCGGCAAGCACTTCGACGGTCGTGGCCACAGGCTTCCTCCGACACAACATCAGGGCGCATCGCCCAACTCTATACCAGGCGCACCGTCCCGGGCACGTCCCTCGCGGCCACCCAGGGTCCGCAGCGGCCACGGCCGCTCAACAGCAATGCTCAAAGAGCGTGGGCAAACGCCACTCCCCTGTGCCATCCTGGCCTCCTCACTTCAGGTCAGGGGACGGAAATGGCGACCAACAAGAAGAAGGTGCTGCTCACCGAGTCGATGTCGAAAAGCGGCCGGGACCTGCTGACGGAGCGCGGCGATATTGAGATTCAGGGCTTTCCTAATACCATTGCGGCGGCGGAGTTCCAGGCGCTGCTCAGCGCCGAGGCGCCGGTCAATGCGGTTGCGCTGGGGGGAACCAGGTTCGGTCAAAAGGAGATCGACGCCGCCGCCGACATGATGGTGGTGGCCCGCATTGGCGTTGGCTTCGATGCGGTCGACGTTGCCGCACTGAGCAGGAAGAAAATTCCGCTGATGGTGGCTGGCACGGCCAACTCCCCCTCGGTCGCCGAACAGGCCATGTACATGATGATGGCCCTCGCCAAACGCGGAGCCGAGCTCAATGCCATGGTGCGGGACGGCAGCTGGAACAGCCGGCTGGCTGCGGTCCCCTTCGACCTCTTCGGCAAGACCGTGCTGATCGTCGGCTTCGGCCGCATCGGCTCACGCAGCGCCAAGCGCTGCCAGGCCATGGACATGCATGTCCTGGTCTACGACCCCTATCGTCCGGCCGCCGAGATCAAGGCGGCTGGCTGTGAGCCGGTGGCGGAGCTCGATACGGCCCTGCCGCGCGCCGATTTTGTCACCATCCATTGCCCCAAGACGCCGGAAACCGTCGGCATGTTCAACGCGGCGCGGCTTGCGACCATGAAACCCTCGGCCTATCTCGTCAATACGGCGCGCGGCGGCATCATCGATGAGCCGGCCCTCCACGCCGCGCTGACGTCGGGCAAGCTCGCGGGTGCCGGCCTCGATGTGTTCGAGCAGGAGCCGACGCCCGTGTCCAATCCGCTCCTTAAGCTGGCCAATGTGATCAGTGCCCCGCACATGGCCGGCGTCACGCGCGAATCCCTCGACCGCATGGGCCGTGAGACGGCGCGCAATATTCTGAGCGCGTTCGACGGCCATCCGATTCGCGAAAACGTCATCAACAAAGAGGTTTTGGGCTAATGGGGTGGGCGCAGGTGCCGCGCTAGGGCCAAGCACCGGCGCAAGGCCTGCCAGGTCGGCGAGGGCTCGGCGGGCATGCAACACGCAAGAGCGCGCCGCCGCAAGGCGGAACAGGCAAAGCAGCAAAGGACAACAGCACAAAGAGGAGAGGACGTCCCATGCAGCTCAGCATGAAGGGTCGCAATGCCCTGATCACGGGTGGCAGTCTGGGGATTGGTCGCGCCATCGCCAAGCATTTCGCTGGCGCTGGGGCCAATGTGGCCCTGGTGGCGCGGCGGCAAAACGTCCTGGAGGAGGCGCGCGCGGACGTCGCTGCGGCCAGCAATGCCAAGGTGGTCACCGTGGCGGCCGATGTCGGCACGGCCGAGGGGTGCCGCACCGCCTTTGCCGCCGCCGAGGCAGGGCTCGGCCACATCGATGTTCTCGTCAACAACGCCGGCACCTCGCAGCGTGGGCCCTTCGAGAGCATCTCCGATGAGCTGTGGCAACAGGACATCGACCTGAAGCTGTTCGCCGCAATCCGCTTGAGCCGCGCCGCCTTGGCGGGCATGAAGGCGCGCCGCTGGGGGCGCATCATCAATGTGCTCAACACCGGGGCCAAGGCGCCGCCCGCGTCCGGCGCGCCGACGGCGGTGACGCGCGCGGCTGGGATGGCGTTGACCAAGGTCTTGGCCGGCGAGGGGGCACCCCACAACGTGCTCGTCAATGCCGTGCTGGTGGGGCGTATCGAGAGCGATCAGTGGGTGCGGCGCCACGCGGCCGAGGGCAAGGGCCGCACGCTCGGCGACTACTATGCCGAGATGGGCAAGTCGATCCCGATGGGTCGCATCGGCACCGCCGAGGAATTCGCCAATATGGTGCTGTTTCTTGCCTCCGATGCCGGCTCCTATATCACGGGCACCGCCATCAACATCGACGGCAATCTGAGCCCGGTTGTGTAGGGCGCGATGGCTCCGCTATCTTGCCGTTTGATCCGCCAGGGAGGCAAGGCATGAAGTTCGGCATCTTTTACGAGCTGCAGTTGCCGAGGCCGTGGCTGCCCAATGGCGAGCTCAAGCTCTATCAGGACGCCCTGACCCAGGTCGAGCTGGCCGACCGGCTCGGCTACGACTATGCCTGGATGGTCGAACACCATTTCCTGGAGGAATACTCGCACTGTCCAGCCCCGGAGAGCTTTCTGGGCGCCGCCAGCCAGCGCACACGGCAAATCCGGCTCGGCCACGGCATCCTGCAGCTCACCACGTCCCACCCCGCGCGCGTGGCCGAGCGCGTCGCCGTCCTCGATCTTTTGAGCAACGGCCGCTGCGAGTTCGGCATGGGCGAGAGCGCATCCATCACCGAGCTCGAACCCTTCGGCCGCTCCATGGAGGACAAGCGCGCCGTGTTCGAGGAGGCCGTGGCCGCCATCCTACCCATGTTCAAGGCGGGCGGTAGCGAGCACCACGGTAAGTATTTCGATATTCCCCTGCGCAACGTGGTGCCGAAGCCGATCCAGAAGCCGCACCCGCCGTTGTGGATGGCCTGCTCGCAGCTCGACACCATCGAGCGTGCCGGGCGCTGCGGGCTGGGGGCGCTGGGCTTTCAGTTCGTCAGTGCCGATGCGGCGCACGCCTGGGTGCATGCCTACTACAATGCCATGACCAAGCGCTTGGCAAAGCTCGCCGACTACACCATCAATCCCAACATCGCGCTGGTCAGCTTTTTCATGTGCGCCAAGACCGACGAGGAGGCGCGCAAAAAGGCCGACGGGGCCACCTTCTTTCAGTTCGCGCTGCGCTTTTACGGCGCCTCCAGCGACCGCAAGCGGCCGGCGCCCGGCACGGTCAATATGTGGGATGAGTATA